>VFQT010000045.1_pt1 | contig 207479 bp, 212 predicted proteins | sample 3512381 | NCBI WGS metagenome assembly VFQT01 (sample SAMN10412376, study PRJNA504923) | tailings metagenome | isolation source: Relicate 2 Philex TSF3 active mining site | place: Philippines: Tuba, Benguet | collected 2017-08-29
ACGATCTCACCGGCAGTGTGGTCGGTTGGCAGGAGACCCTCGCCAACTGGATCGATGGCAATCGCTCCGTGTTGGCCGTGATCTTCGGAGCCATCGTGTTGGCCGCCGTGTCGACTGCTGTCGTGCATCGTCGACGCCGCGCTCATTGACATGTCCCGATTCCGCGATCTTCTCGCACATCCCGACGTCGAAGAGGTCTGCATTCTGCGTGGCCATGATCACCCACGCGAACGGCGTATCGGCTTCATGGCCTATCACGGAGGTGGTCTGGAGGAGATGACCGATGTCGTCGCCCGCGCGGCAGCCGAACGCTCCGGCGCCAGCTACTACGGGGTTCATCAGCCCATCGGGATGGAAGATCACATTCCGTCGATCGACGTGTCCCCCGATCAGTCGCCCTCACTCGCCTCGTTCATCGACCACGTGCACACGGTGATCACGATCCATGGGTACGGCCGACGAGGTCTCTTCTCCTCGTTGCTCGTCGGTGGGCGTCACCGAGAATTGGCCGAGCACGTCGGCTCGCACCTGCGCCATCATCTTCCGGCGTATTCGATCGTCACCGACATCGACGACATTCCCGTCGATCTTCGCGGCATGCATTCACGCAATCCGGTCAATCTCCCACCAGGTGCCGGGGTTCAGATCGAACTTCCTCCACGGGTTCGCGGATCGAGCCCATTGTGGTGGGACTGGGAGGGTCCGGATCTCACACCACACACTCAGTCTCTCATCGATGCCCTGACCGACGCCATCCGCACCTGGTGATGGTGGTTGGCTGTTCTGGTGGCAGATCAGCACGAAACACGAGACAAAAGTGCCACCAGAATCACCAAGGGACTACGGATTGAGGCGGATGATGGTCCAGGCGTTCGACTCGCCGCCGGCGTAACGGAAACGATCGTGCAGACGACTCGGGCGTCCTTGCCAGAACTCCCATGCGGTCGGCACCAATCGCCATCCACCCCACTGCGGAGGCCGCGGCACGTCACCCGCGAAACGCTCGTTCATCTCGTTCATTCGTCGTTCGAGGTCGGCCCGACTGGCGAGCGGGCGACTCTGCTCCGACGCCCACGCACCCAATTGGCTGTCACGCGGCCGCGACGCGAAGTAATCGTCGCTCTCGGACGGTGACACCACCTCGACCCGGCCGCGCACTCGAACCTGCCGATGGAGATCGAGCCACGGAAACACGAGGGACGCACTCGGAACCACCGCCAGCTCCTCCCCTTTGGCACTCTCGTAGTTGCCGAAGAACACGATGCCGTTCTCGTCGACACCACGAGCCAGAACCACTCGTGCATCCGGCGCTCCGCGGCCATCGACGGTTCCGAGCACCATCGCATTCGGTTCGGAAACCCCTGCCTCCACGGCATCGGCGTACCAGCGATGCCACTGAACGACGGGGGACGGATCGAGGTCGGTGTGGTCGAGGCCAGCCGTCTCGTACTGGACGCGCCGTTCGCGTACGTGATCGTCGTGACGTTCGTTCACGTGATCGGCCACGATGTCACGCCGTGATGCGTTCGAGGCCACGCATGTAGGGCCGCAGGACCTCGGGGATCACGACGCTGCCATCGGGCTGGCGATAGTTCTCGACGATGGCCGCCCACACCCGAGGGACGGCGAGCGCCGAGCCATTGAGCGTGTGGGCAATCTCGGTCCCCTTCTGGCCCGCGCGCCGGAAACGAATGTCGGCTCGACGAGCCTGATACTCGGCGAACCAGCTCACCGACGACACTTCCAGCCACGCGTCACAACCCGGTGCGTACACCTCGATGTCGTAACTGCGGTGATGGCTCTGTCCCATGTCGCCGGTGCAGATCTGAATGATGCGATACGGAAGTCCGAGCGCGGCAATCGTGCCCTCGGCCCGGTCGACCAACTCGTCGAGGAGAGCCGGAGCCTGCTCGGGAGAAGCAATGGCCAAGATCTCGACCTTGTCGAATTCGTGCGACCGCAACATGCCCCGGGTGTCGCGTCCGGCCGAACCCGCCTCACGGCGGAAGCACGGCGAGTACGCCATGAGTCGAACCGGCAAGACCACCTCGTCGAGAATTTCACCGGCGTACATCGACGTGAGTGGAACCTCGGCAGTCGGAATCATCCAGAGGTCGTCACGTTCGATGGCGTAGGCGTCGTCGGCGAATTTCGGCAGGTGGCCGGTCGCGGTGAGCGTCGAGGTGCTCACCATGGTCGGGGGTCGGACTTCCTCGAAAACATCGGCGTTGCGATCGAGAGCCAGCTGACAGAGAGCACGCGCGAGAGCGGCACCAGCCCCACGTTGCATCGTGAACATCGAGGCAGCGATCTTGGTCGCCCGCTCACTGTCGAGGATGCCGAGTTCGGCCGCCGTCTCCCAGTGCGGAACGCGCTGGTGGTCGGCGAAGGCCCCCGGCATCTGCAACGGACCCTTCACGAGCGGGTTCTCGTGATCACCCGCGCCGTCGGGGGCGTCGGGGTGCGGCAAGTTCGGGATACGCAGGAGAACGTCGCGTAGTTCGGCCTGAACCTCGTCGGCCCGAGCGGCCAACGCATGCTCTTCGGCACCGAGGTCACGGCTCTCGATCTGAGCGGCATCGGCCGCCGCCTGATCACCTGATCGCTTGGCCTGACCAACGGCTTTCGATAGTTCGTTGACCTTGGCACGAATCGCATCGCGACGCGTCGAGATTTCGCGGGCCCGAACGTCGAGCGCGATGGCGTTGTCGAGCTGTTCGATGAGTTCGGGTTTGCGACGACGGGACAGAGCCGCCCGCACGCCGTCGGGATCGCTGCGCAGGAGACGAACGTCGATCACAGAACCCCGAGGTTACCGTCACTCGACCGGTCGGGCCCCGTTCGATTCACCCGCACTAACCTCGGCCGGGTGACCACTGACTCCGATGTCGCGACATCTTTCGGGACGCGCATCGTGTCGGGCACGGTCGACAACGTCGTGGAAGTGACCGACCTCACCATTCGCTACGGCCGCGGCGATCGAGCGGTCACCGCCGTCGACGGCGCGTCGTTCGCCGCGCGGGCCGGTCAGGTCACGGCAGTCCTCGGACCGAATGGTGCCGGGAAGACGAGCACCATCGAAGTGTGCGAAGGACTGCGACGTCGAACCTCCGGAGAGGTTCGCGTCCTCGGTCTCGACCCGGCCGGATCACGCCGTGATCGCCGGACTCTCGCCCACCGTGTGGGCCTCATGCTCCAAGAGGGTGGCGTGTACCCGTCGGCGCGGCCGATCGACGTGGTTCGTCAGTACTGCGGGATCCACGGAGTGTCCGACTCCTCGGCCCCCTCGGAACTCGTCGATCTGGTCGGTCTCGGCGACCGGGCTCGCACGCCGTGGCGGAGGCTCTCCGGCGGAGAGAAGCAACGTCTGTCGTTGGCCCTCGCCCTCGTCGGTCGCCCCGATGTGGTCTTCCTCGACGAACCGACCAGTGGAGTCGATGTGAACGGCCGCGACACGATTCGCCACATCATCACCTCGCTGACCGATCGCGGTTGTGGAGTCGTTCTGGCCACCCACGAACTCGACGAAGCCGAGCGCATCGCCGATCGAGTGGTCATCTTCGACAAGGGGAAGGTTCTCGTCGAGGGAACGCTCGACGATGTACGCAAGGCCCGTCAAGCCGTGCGGCTGCGAACCTCGCGCCCTCTCGTCCTCGACGACGTCCCGACCAACATCTCCGACTGGCTCGTCGAAGTCGAACCCGGTCACTACACGATCGACGATGCTCCACAAGGTCTGGTTGCTGCGCTGGCCGTCTGGTTGAGTGAGCACGGCATCGACGTGATCGAACTGCGAGCCGGGGTGTCGAGTCTCGAAGACGTCTTCAAACGATTGACGAGTGGCGGGTCATGAGCGGCCCACTGCGCGCTCAACTCGGCGCCGAACTCCGGATCCTCGCCCGCAACGGTGAGCAGTTGCTTCTCACCGTCGTGATTCCAGTGCTGGTGCTCGTGTTCTTCGGACTCGCCGACGTGTTGCCCAGTTCGTTCGACGACCACATGGACTTCCTCACTCCGGGAGTGATCGCCCTGGCCATCATGAGTTCGGCGATGGTCAGTCTCGGAATCGCAACCGGATTCGAACGCGGATATCAGGTCTTGAAACGCCTCGGTGCCACTCCACTCGGCCGACCGCGCTGGCTCACGGCCAAGATCCTCACCGTTCTCGTGGTCGAGATCGTCCAGGTCGCGTTGCTCGTCCCGATCGCCCTCGCTCTCGATTGGAACGCCGACGAGGCACAATGGCTGCTCGCTACTCTCGCGATCGTTCTCGGCACGATGGCGTTCGGAGGACTCGGACTGTTCATCGCCGGCCGACTCCGGGCCGAGATCAATCTGGCCGCACAGAACGGTCTCTACATCGTTCTTCTTCTGCTCGGCGGCATGGTCGTTCCCTTCGACGAACTACCCGGACCACTCGCCGACGTCAGCCCCTACCTACCGTCGGGCGCCCTCGCCGATGTCATGCGCGACACGTTGATCGGAGCGTCGACCCAGGCGTCCACGTCGTGGGTCGTTCTCGCGGTCTGGGCCGGCCTGACCCCGATTCTCGCGTCACTCACCTTCCGCTGGGAGTGATCGACCCCTCGACGGCGGTCGGGAAACGTCAGCGGCGCTCGGGTTCGCGCGCCGGCGGAGTTTCGGCGAAAGCCTTCTCGACATCGGCGGTCGTGAGCGGTTCGCGAACGTAGGCGGAGTCGTTCTCGGCCCGGAACGTCTTCACGAATTTCTGCACGAACAGCACGCCGATGATCGTCCACAGGAAGGCGGCGCCGCCGATCTTCATGATCGCACCGGCGATCTGCTGATCGTCGGTGACCGAGATTCCCCACACTCGCCACGGGATGCTGTAGTGCTTGTACACCACTCCCTCGGCGAACGTCAGCCAACCGGCTGGCACGGTGGCCACGACGCTGTTCATGAAGAGGTAGATCATCTTGCCCATGGGTGAGATCTGGAACTCGGGGAACGGACCACACACCGGAAGCCACATGATGATCGCCGTGCTGACCAAGAAGACGTGAACGGCGTAGTGGAGTGGGCCGTTCGACACCGAAGCATTGACCACACCTGGAACGTGGCTCACCATCACTGCGACGTTGAACACGAACGCGGCTCGCACCGGGTGAGCCATGAAACGTACGAAGCGATACAGGCCGCGATCACCGATCAGGATTCGCACGAACCACTCGGGTGTCGCCAGAACCACGAGCGGCGGCATGAAGTACGTGAGGGCCATGTGCTGGAACATGTGCACCGAGTACAGATACTCCTCGGCGATGTCGTGAATCGGCCAATCGCTCGCCAACCACAGGATGAGGATTCCGACGACGAAGGCCGTCTTCTGCCCTCGAGTGACGACGACCCCGCCCGGACCGACCGCGCGGGGTCCGATGACCCGAACCATGTAGACGTAGGCCGCGGTCAGGAAACCGACGAGCAGCCAGACTTCGATGTGCTGCTGGAAGCGCCACGGATCGACGGCCAGCATCGACATGGTGATCAGCCCTTCGACAGGAAGAACTTGAAGGTGGCGAGCGCGCCCACGTAGACGGCGATGGCCAGGATCAGACCCGAATAGAACAGGTAACTGAACAACTTGTTGTCGAACTTCAGGTGCATGAAGTAGGACACGACGATCACGAACTTCACGATCATGAGGACGAAGAGCGTCGGCATGAACAGCGGTCCGAAGTCGACGTAGTACGTCGACACCTCGATCGCCGTGAGGGCGGCCAGGATCAGGGCGATGACGACGTACTGCTTGTCGGACGCACCGTGGCTCTCGCCGTGCTCACCGTGCTCGGTGTGGGTGGCGTGTTCGGTTGCTGTGCTCATGGAGTGAACCCTCGCGAGATCGGTCAGGACGGAATGAGATAGACGAGTGTGAAGATGACGATCCACACGATGTCGACGAAGTGCCAGTACAGGCCGATCAATTCGACCGTCTCGGCCTTGCTTCCCGGAATGCGGTTACGGCGAACCATGCCCACCAGCGCCATCAACATGATGATGCCGACCGACACGTGAACACCGTGGAAACCGGTCAGCGTGTAGAAGCTCGACCCGAAGAGGCTGGTCGTGAAACCCAGACCTTCGCGGTAGAAGGCGGTGAATTCGTACACCTGGCCACCCACGAAGGTCGCTCCGAGCAGGGCCGTGATCGTGAGCCACAGATTCGTGTTGCGATCGTCCTTGCGCTGTGCGGCCGAGACGGCCAGCACCATGGTGAGCGAACTCATCAGAAGGACGAACGAGCTCACCGAGGTGAACGGGATGTCGTAGATCTGATCGGGCTGGGGACCATCGCCGATTCGGCCCTTGTAGAGCATGTAGGTCGAGATCAGTCCACCGAACAGCAGACACTCGGAACCGAGGAAGATCCACATGCCGAGCTTGTTGTTCGACAAGCCGGTCGTGGTGTGATGCGCGCCGTGGTCGGCGCCGTGGGCAAGGGCGGTGTCAGCCAAGAGGTGCCAACTCCTTCGTGTGGCCGCCACCTTCACCGGGTGCCGGCGGATCGAAATCGTCATCGGGGGCCGTGGACGGTTCCATGGCCCAACCGAACATCGTGAGCAACAAGAATGCGGCGCCGACCGCCATGAGCATGCGGTTGTAGATGAGGCCGTAGCAGATGATCGGAAGCGCAAGGGCGACCAGGATCGGCCAGAACGACCGCGACGGCATGTGAATGTGCTCGTCGGGGTGAGCGTTCATCTCGGCCAACACCTCTTCGGCCGACGCAACGGGCTTGATCTCGTGCGTGCTCGGATCCTGCTCGTACTTGCGATGGAAGAACTCGTCGAGGTTGTTGATCGTCGGAATCGACTCGAAGTTGTGCTCGACGGGCGGGTTCGACGTCATCCACTCGAGCGAACGAGCGTCCCACGGATCGAGCGGGGCGATGGCCACCTTCTTCGACTTGTGTGTGTACACGACGTTGATGATGAAGAAGAGCACGCCGACCGCGAGGATCAAGGAACCGATCGAGGCGATCATGTTCCAGAACCCGAGGTTGAAGAATCCTTCACCCGCGCGGGCTTCGGTCCAGACCTGCATACGGCGCGGCTGGCCCTGGAGACCCAGGATGTGCATCGGGCCGAAGGTCATGTTCATGCCGATGACCATGAGCCAGAAGTTCCACTTGCCGAGGCCTTCGTTCAGCTGCTTGCGGAACACCTTGGGCCACCAGTAGTAGAACCCGGCGAACAGGCCGAAGATCGCGCCACCGAACAAGACGTAGTGGAAGTGCGCCACGATGTAGTACGTGTCGGTCTGCTGAGTGTCGCTCGGGGCCACCGAGTGGGTGACGCCCGAGAGACCGCCGATGGTGAACTGCACCACCAGGCCGATGGCGAAGAGCATGGGCGTCGCGAAGGTGAGCTTGCCGCCCCACATCGTCATGACCCAGTTCACGATCTTCACACCGGTCGGGACGGCGATGGCCATCGTGGCGAGTGAGAACACCGCGACCGACACCGGTCCGAGACCGGAAGCGAACATGTGGTGAGCCCACACACCCCAGCCCACGAAGCCGATGGCCGCACCCGACAGAGCCACGATCGGGTAACCGAAGAGCGGCTTCTTCGAGAACACCGGAATGACTTCCGAGATGATGCCGAAGGACGGAAGGATGAGGATGTACACCTCGGGGTGGCCGAAGATCCAGAAGAGATGCTGCCAGAGCAGCGGATCCGCACCGGCCGCGACGTCGAAGAACGTCGCGTCGAACGAGCGCTGGAACGAGAGCAGGAACAGCGCCACGGTGATGACCGGGATGGCGAACAGCAGCAGGAACTGCACCACCAGGACCATCCACGTGAAGATCGGCATGCGCATGAGCTTCATACCCGGAGCGCGCATGTTGAGGATCGTCACGATCAAGTTGATCGACCCGGTCAGCGAGGCGATACCGGTGATCTGCAGACCGAGCACCCAGAAGTCGATGCCGTGACTCGGGGAGAAGAGAGTGCTCGAGTTCGGCGCGTACATGAACCAACCGCCGTCGGCGGCGCCACCGAGGAACCACGAGGTGTTGAGGAAGATTCCGCCGAAGAGGAAACACCAGAATCCGAAGGCGTTGATGCGCGGGAACGCCACGTCACGGGCACCGATCTGGAGCGGCACGAAGTAGTTGGCGAAGGCGGCCGCCATCGGCATCACGAAGAGGAACACCATGGTGGTGGCGTGCATCGTGAACATCTGGTTGTACTGATCGGCACTCAACACCTTGCCGTCGGGCCCCATGAGCTGCAGACGGATGAGAAGCGCTTCGATGCCGCCCACGATGAAGAAGAAGAACGCGGCGACTCCGTACATGATGCCGAGTTTCTTGTGGTCGACCGTGACCAACCAGTCCTTCCACGTCGAGGACGCGGCGGGACGTTTGAAGACACCGAGTGCTTCACTCGGCTTCACCACGGTGGGTGCGCCGGCGATCGCGACATCGGCGGAGGGACGTTCGATGATGGCCATCTTCGTGTTCTCCTGTTACTTCCGCTCGAGCAGGTAGGCGATGAGAGCGTCGATCTGATCCTCGGTGAGACCGAGGGCCGGCATACCGCGGTACTTGCCGTCGGTCTCCTGCAACTTGGTCGGATCGGCGTACATGGGCTTCTTCTCCGGCGCGTTACGCAGCCATTCACGGAGATCCTTCTGGTTGAGGCAGCTCTCCGACACTCCGGCGAGATACTTCGATCCGAATTCCTCGGGTGCCGCGTTCCAGACGTCGTCACGGCACTGGGAGTTCAACAAGTTCCACGAAGCCCCGGCGAAGGTGTTGCGCGTCATGAGGTGAGTCAGGTTCGGTGCGGCTCCCGACACCACGTACTGCTCGGGGGCCGACACGATGAGCGAACCGTCGCTGTTGGCGATGCCGTTGACCTGGTGGCAACGCGAACACTGCGCGATGAACACCGACTCGCCTTCGGCCGCGAGGGTTCCCGCTTCCGGTGAGGTGTACGGCTTCAACTGATTGGCCACCCACGCGTCGAAGTCGGGGCGGCTCAGAACCACCGTCTCCATCCGCATGTAGGCGTGTGACAAGCCGCAGAACTCGGTGCACTGACCGGCATAGATGCCCGGAGTCGAACCCTCGAGACGCAGAGGATGCACTCGTCCGGGAACGCTGTCCTTCTTCCCGTTCAACTTGGGGATCCAGTACGAGTGGATCACGTCGCGACTCGTGACACGTAGGAGAACCTTGGTGTCTTCCGGAATCACGAGCTGACCCGACGTCACGATCGGAGCGGCGATGCCGTACTGCTCGGCGTTGTCTCCGTTGGCCGGGTAGTCGTACTCCCACCACCACTGCTGACCCGTGACGTTGATGATCATTTCGGTGTCGTCGGTCTTGGCGAGATCGAAGATCGTGCCCGCCGTCGGAATCGCGACTCCGATGAGGATCAGCACCGGGATGACGGTGAGGGTGATCTCGATGACCGGCTTGCCGTGCGTCTGCTCGGGAATGGCCTGACCGCGATCACGGAAGCGGAAGACCACCCAGCCGACGGCCAGGAAAACGATGACACCGACGATCCCGGCCACCAAGAACACCGGCTGCTGCAGATTGTCGATCGTCTCGGCGTTGGGTCCGGCCGGCTGCCACGTGTCCTGCGGCGCATCCTTGGCACATCCGGCCAAGGCGAGTAGTCCCGCGCCGGCAGCAAAAACACCCATCCAACGTCGACGAGAGTTCGTCTTCATCACATCTCCAGGTCGTTCGGCTGTTTCGTTCACTTCAGATCTACTCATCACGGCACCACGACGTTCAGTCGAGCAGACGAGACACCGGGCACGGTGATCGAGAACGGTTCGTCACTGGCGAACGATGGCTGCGGGATTCGCACGGTGATCGACTGCTGACCACCTTTTTCGACCTTGCTGGTGCAGGCCTGCATGAGAGTTTCCTTCTCGACCCCACCACCCAGATCTTCGACCACCTTGCCGTACGAAAGAACCATGCGGCGGGCTTCGTCGGTTTCGTTCACGAAGAGAATCGTCGACGGGTTGGTGCGCTGGATGTAGAGCTCGGCCTGGGGCTCCGGGTAGCCGGCGACTTCGGCGATCAGCTGGCCGTCACGCAGTGTGATGGTGGCCAGAACATTGCTCTTGGCCCCGATCGACCGTGACGCCTTCTTGTCGGAGTATTCCTTTTCCTCCGTGCAACCGCGGTGGGCGAAGTGATCTTCGGCGGCTGCTTCGGTGAGTTGCTCGCGCTCTCCGTCGAGAGCCGTGGCCACACCGGCACCGGCCAATGCCACCAGGACGACGCCTGACATGGCGCCGACGATGCGCGGACTCACGTTGCGGCGGAAGGCGACGACCGTTCCGACGACGAGGACGAGTGCGGCGGCCACACCGAACACCGCGACACCGACCGACTTGTCGAGGGCGAGCATGAGTCGTGAGAACGACAGGACGATCACGGCGAGAAGGAGCGCGCCTGCCACCGGAAGTTCGAGCGGGTGCACGATGTAGTCGCGGATCTTGGTGTTGTAGGCCGCGTCGGCCGAGCCGCGCTCGGCCCAGTTCTGCACCATCCACTCGGCGAGCATGGCGAGGGTGAGCGCCACACCGACCTTGAAGATGCCCGGCGACGAGATGAGACCGATCACGATCACACCGACCGAGATCGCGGTTCCGATCGGCCACAGACTCGAACGCGGGCCACGCTGAGCCGCAGCTGCGGACGCATGGGCGGCCGTGTCGGTCGAGAGCACGTGACCATCGCGTGTGAACGACGCGATCGCACCCATGAAGATGAGTGCGGTGGCCAGGAAGAGCAATGCGACGGCACCGAGTGCACTGTTCCCGGAAATCATCCAGAGAACGGCACCGGCGACGGACAGCGCACCGAGTCCGTAGAAGAGTTTGGAGCTGGAGGTGATCATCACGGCCGCTTCCTCACTTCTGCACGTAGACGACGAACCACATGGCGGTGAAGGCCGCCGTGAGGAAGTACCAATAGAGAGCATTGGCCGACACGATGGCGACATCGGAGCGGCCGCGGCCGAGGTAGCGGAAAGCCGCCACGGCCGTGTACACCAGACCAGCGATGACGAGGAACGCCATCGTGCCGGTCAGTGCGTAGAACATCGAGTGGAAGGCACCGTCACGGGCCCCGACTCCCATCTGCGACCAGATGAAGATCTGCGCATTGAGAGTGGCGAGTCCCATCAACATCGTCATGCCGAGTGCCATTCCGGCGTGCGTGCGATCATCACGCTTGGCCGAGTAGACGGCCCACTGAGCCATGACGCACACCACGAAAAAGGCGACCAACATCATGTTGGCGGCCACTTCAGGAACGATGACGTCGGCGGGCATCCAGTCCTTGATGAATCCGCGGCGGTCGGACTCGCGCACCGGTGCGTCGGCGCGGAACTGCAACCAAACCGACAACATGCCGCCGATCAACATCACACCCGCCGCCGAGGCGAGGGCGGTGCCGACGAACAGTTGACGGCGCGGTGCCGGTTGCGAAGCGGGGGGCAGCGCGTGCATCAGCCAACCTTCCCAGTCGAGCCGCTCTTCATGTCGGCCAGCGGATATTCGGATCCGACGACGATCACGTCGGCGAAGTTGTCATCGGGCGGCGGCGACGAGGTCGCCCACTCGAGCGTCGTTCCGTTCCACGGATCGTCACCGGCTGCATCACCCTTGGTGAACGAGCGGGCGGCGAGAGCGACGAAGGCCGCACTGGCCAACAACATGAGCGCGAAGCCCGCGGTGGTGAGGACGTTCCAGAGTTCCTGCGGTCCGCTGTACGAGAATCCGTCGAGGGCACCGGCCGGCTGATCGGCGAATCCGGCGATCATGTAGGGAAGCGAGCCAGCCGCCGTGGCGACGAAGGCGAGCAGGGCCAACGGAATCGCGGCTTTGTCGGAGATCGTGCGACCCCACAACTTCGGACCCCAATACGCCACGCCACCGAAGGCCAGCATCGCGGTTCCGAACGTAACGGCGACGTACGAACCGGCTTCGAAGATCGTGCCACCCAGACCGGCGTCTTCGATCGTGTAGAGAACGTGCGATGCCGCGCCATCGAGGATCATCAGCGTGCCGAGAACTCCGAACACCAGAGGCGATGCGATCCGCGGTTTGGCCGCCTTGAGGGTCAGCATCACCGAGCCCAGAACTCCGAGCAGACCGAGCAGCGGCACCACGTTCAGCAAGCCGAAGGGAAGCAGATCGGAGATCTTGTCGGCCGCACCGTCGAGGAACGACGAACCCTCCCAGGGGAGAGTCACCGTCGACTGCACCGAGGCGGCGAGCAGTGCGACGGCCACGACACCGAGAGCAACGTGACCGGCCGCGCGCTGCGCAAGACGGCTCGCGTTCATCACTGGAACCATGTCGAGAACGAATCCGAGAACCGGAATGGCGAGCACGTAGGTGAACGGCTGCGACAAGGCCCACCCGACCCATTCGTTGATGCCGTAGTTCGCACCGAATCCGGCGCGCGCGTAACGGTGATCGACGTACAGGTAGATCGACGTCCCGATGACGGCCGGAAGAGCCATCAACAACGCAATCGAACCGACCAACGACGCCCACGAAAACATCGGCGCACGCAGAAGACCCATGCCGGGAGCACGAGCAGTGAGCGCGGTGGTCGCCACTGATAGCGCCACCATGCCGAGACCGAGGAACATGACGACGGTTCCGGCGAGATAGAGATCGACCATCTCGGCCTCTCCGCCTCCCGGTCCGCCGTTACCGATGATCGCCGCAATCGCGAGACCGAGACCGGTGAGCCACATCCAGAATCCCGCGGCCGCCGTACGGGCCAGAGCGATCGAACGAGCGCCGAGCTGCAAAGGAACGATCGCCACGACCAGACCGATCACCATCGGAACGACTCCGCCGTAGGTGAGAAGCAATCGCGCCGCCGCGAGCACCTGGGACGCTGCTCCGTCGTCGAGCAACTGGTAGCCCTCGGCATCGATACGTTCGAATGCGATCAGGACGGCGAGGACGAGTCCAGCAAGGAATCCGACGAAACCGGATCCGATGAACAGTCGTCCGACGACTTTGTGGTCAGCCGACGTGAGCCATGCCGCCACTGCGGGAGTGGCAGGAGCCTCAGAGGCCGACTGGGTTTGGATGGAGGTCATACCACTGGGCTCGCTTCACACGCGACGGGGCAGCGCGAGCTGCCCGAGGGGTCTGGGTTCTTCGGACAAAATCCGCTTCCGACATTACCCACTTTGCCCTGCTCAGGCCGAAATCCCGACCATTCACAAAGGCACACGAACGGGTGTCACATCAGTGGGTCGATGGGCCGATCACGTCGACGTGTCTGACCTCAGACACCGTGTTCAATGTGTCCGACCTCAGACACCATGTTCAACGAACACGTCGACGGCCATGGCCACGAACAACACGGTCACGTAGGTGATGGAGAAGGCGAAGAGTCGCATCGAACCCGACGCGGTGGGTTGACGACCGAGACGGACGGTGCCCGCGATGAAGGCCGCATTGAGCACGATCGAGGCCGCGAGGTAGAGAATCCCCAGGTCAGCGACCGGGCCGAGAGCGATCGTGACCGCCGCCAGGACCACGGTGTAGGCGACCATGTGACGCACCGTCTCGTCGAGGGGAGCCACACTCGGCAGCATCGGAACCTGAGCCGCCCGATAGTCATCGGCATGGCGAATGGCCAGGGCCCAGAAATGGGGCGGGGTCCACAGAAAAATGGCGATGAACAGGAGAAATGGCTCAACGGCGAGCGAATCCTGGACTGCTGCCCAGCCGACCAGGACCGGCACGGCCCCGGCCGCCCCGCCGATCACGATGTTCTGCCGGCTGGTCCGCTTCAACCACAAGGTGTAGATGAACACGTAGAAGAGGGTGGCCGAGAGGGCCAGCACGGCCGACAGCAGGTTGGCTCCGGCCCACAACACAGCAAAAGCGGCCACTTCCAGGGATAACGCAAAAATGAGAGCCCCACGGGGCTGGATCAGGCCGGTCACCAGGGGTCGGTTCTTGGTCCGTTCCATGAGCCGGTCGATGTCGCGGTCGATGACCATGTTGATGGCGTTGGCCCCGCCCGCGGCCAGGGTGCCGCCGGCCAAGGTCGCCAGGACCAAACCCCACGAGGGCCAGCCCTTCTCGGCCAGCACCATGGTCGGCACGGTCGTGATGAGGAGCAGTTCGATGATGCGGGGCTTCGTGAGGGCGATGTAGCCACCGACCACGGACCGGGGGAGTCGCCGAGGCCCGTGCGCCGAGACTCCACCGGGCGCCAGCCGCGACGGCACGAGGGGGCGAGCACCACCAGACATCACTCCGATCGTACGGGGGTGCGAAAGACCCCACCAACCGAGACAATGGCATTGTGTCGATCGTGTGCGTGACTCCCGTCGCCGCCGCTCCCTCCACGATCGAGCGGCCGGCCGTCGACGAATCCACCGACATCGCCCCGGACTCGCCGTGGGTCGTTCTCGTCTGGAACGACCCGATCAATCTCATGAGTTACGTGACCTTCGTGTTGCAGAAGTTGTTCGGGTACAGCCTGCAGAAGGCGACCGAACTGATGCTCGACGTTCATCACAAGGGTCGGGCCGTCGTGAGCAGTGGAACACGCGAGAAAGCCGAAATGGACGTGTTTCGCCTGCACGAACACGGCCTCTGGGCCACGATGCAAAAGGATGGTGGCCAGAACGGCGGTGCGGGCGATGGTGGGGTGTCGTCATGATTCGCCGACGCCGACGGCCGATCCGTCGGACCAGTGCGGGCTTCGTGCTCGACCTCGATGCCGATGAAATCCATCTGCTGCGTCGTCTGATCGGTGAGATTCGTCAACTGATCACCGACGGCGGGGATGACGACCCGAAACTGCAGCGACTCTTCCCACCGGCCTACTCCGATGACGACGCGAGCGAGACCGAGTACCGGCGACTCATGCGCGACGAGCTCGTCGCCAGTCGCGTGGCCGGGATCGACGCCGTCGACGCCGCTTTGTCGTCGTCGCAGGATCCGAGTTCCTCGGCCCGTGTGGTCCTCGACTCTCGGGGCCTGGAGGCCCTGGCCACCAGCCTGAATTCGGTCCGGCTGGTTCTCGGAACCCTCCTCGGCATCGAGGACGACGAGGACGAACCCGACTCGGCCGAGATGGCGCTCTATCACTTCTTGTCGTGGCTGCTCGATGCCGTGGTCGAGGCCCTCATGACCTCGCCCGGCTGATCGGAGCACGACCGCTCGGCGGCCCGGTGTGGAGAGGGACACCCGCCGGTAGGGTGTGGAGTCTCTCAGCAGGACAAGTACCTAGCCCCCATCGTCTAGTGGCCTAGGACACCACCCTTTCAAGGTGGCGGCACGGGTTCGAATCCCGTTGGGGGTGCCAAGAAGTTTTGGTCTCGTGGTGAAGTTGGAGTTCACGCCGGCCTGTCAAGCCGGAGGTCGCGGGTTCGAGTCCCGTCGGGACCGCCATCTGGCGCGTCGAAAGTCGTGCCGGATCTCGGTCGAGTAGCTCAGTTGGCAGAGCACACGCCTGAAAAGCGTGGGGTCACCGGATCGACGCCGGTCTCGACCACCCTTGTCGTCTTCCGCTCGCTCTGATCGTTCAGGTCGCGAGTCGGCACCGAACCGATGTTCACGTGCTCGAACGACGTTGCCGCGATTCGCGGAGCAAGAACTCCTGGGCCACCGTTGCGACGTGCGTTCCGTCGAGAGCGAAGATGTGGCCGATCGACAGTCCACGGCTGTTGGTGAGCGAATGACAGGTGAAGTCGTGGAGTTGCCATTCGTCGGCGCGCATCGGACGGTGGAACCACACCGTGTGATCGAGACTCGCGCCGTAGTAGTTGCCGTGCGGATCGGGATCGGTGGCGCGAACCGGGTGCGTTCGATCGACCGACTCCGAGGGAAGGTCGTCGCTCAGATAGGTGAAGGCGCATCGATGGATGAGTTGTTTCACCGGATCGAGTGGATCACCGATCGGTTCGACGATGCGGAACCATCCCATGCTTCGACCGGCCCCTTCACGACCGTCGTTCGGCATGTTGGCCGGTTCGATCGCCCGGCGGTCGAACACCTCCGACCACGACGAATTGGCGACCGAGTCGGGGCCCGGCACGTCGGTGGGAAAGCGAATCGTCGAGACGTCGGGGCTGTCTTCGGGAGCCTGGAACGACGCTTCGAGGTTGAGGATCGCACCCACGGTCTGCCGAGCGACCACGCGTCGAGTGCAGAAACTCTTTCCGTTGCGGATGCGGTCGACTTCGTAGCGCACCGGCTCGGACGTGTCGCCACGTCGAATGAAGTAGGCGCGCATCGAGTGCGGTTCCATGTCGGCGTCGACCGTGGCCGCCGCGGCTCGCAACGCCTGGGCGACGATGTGGCCGCCGTACAAGCCGCCCCACGGATACTGCCGTCCGGCACCCACGTAGGTGTCGGGGCCGTGATTCTCGAGGTCGAACAGTTGGGCGATGGTCACGGCGTCAGGCTACGCACGACCGCCCGAGTCAACTCGCGTGAACGATGACCACCGGTCCACGGCTGCGATGCGCGACGGCAGTCGCCGTGGATCCGAGCAGAACCGATGCGAGCAGACTGTGGCTCTTCGACGCGACGACGATGATGTCCTGCGGACCGGCTTCTTCGGTGAGCACATCGGCCGCCGAACCCTCCACGGCATTGGCTTCGATGTGAGTTCCGTGCGGGCCTTCGAGACGGCTCTTCTCGCGTTCGACCATCGTCTTGGCATCGCGCAAGAGCGCGAGGCGCAACTCTTCGACTCCCGGGCCCATCATCATGCCGGCTTCGGGAATCATGGCTTGATACGGGTAGTGCCACGCCGTCACCACTTCGAGGGGGCGGTGCAGACACGTCGCGAGTGAGAGTGCCCACTCGGCCGCTTGCACCGAACGCGACGAGCCGTCGACCCCGACGACGACCTTGCCGGCGACCGCACGATTGCTCGTCTCGGGGACGAGTACGACCGGTTTCTTCGAACGATGCGCCACGGCATAACTCACCGATCCCATGATGAGGCCGTGAGTGGCTCCGACACCACGAGTACCGAGAACGATGGCGGCCGCGTCATCACTTGCCCGCAGAATCGCCGCCGCCGGCGCACCTTGATCGATGAAGGTTTCGAGAGGAAGTTTCGGAAACTCACTCGCGACTCGCTGAGCCAATTCGCTCATCATCGTCTTGTGACGCAGATCGATCTCGTGCACTTCTTGTGAACTGAGAGCGGGGAGTGCGTAGCCCGCACTCATCCCGAGACCCACCATGGCGGGAAGCGAGTAGCTCGTGAGCAGGCGAAGCGGACGACCGGTCGCCGACGCGAGTTCGGCGGCCCAGAAGACGGCGATCTCGGAATTCTTCGATCCGTCGTACCCGCTCAAGATGGGGCGGGTGTCGTTCGGGCCGGGAATGAGACTCTGCAACATGGCGTCCATGAGTCAATCGTGGCGACCCGAACGCCTCCTTCCGAGAGACATCCGTCATCCACTTCCCATGACCAAAGTCCCCACCCCCGGTGTTCTGGTGAGGATTATTCACCGCATGGGTGAAGATCACGCACCAGAAAACCAGGTGAATCAGGAGCCGAAGGGGAACCCGAGGTCGGGAGCGGTGAGTATTGGCACGAAGGGCAGACCTCGCGCGGCCGCCATCTCGGCACACGTCCCGCCACGGTCGACGATGACGGTGATGAACACCACCGTCGCACCGAAGGCTTCCACCGCGTCGACGGCTTCCATGATGCTCGTTCCTCGAGTGACGGTGTCTTCGGTGATGACGACCCGATCACCCGGTGCGAGTGCGCCAGCGATTCGGCCCGTCACCCCGTGATCCTTGGCTTCCTTGCGCACGCTGAAACTTCGCAGAGATCGTCCGCGCGTGGCACCGACCGCGGCGATTCCATAGGCCACCGGATCGGCACCCATGGTGAGTCCGCCGATCGCGGTCGCATCGGCGGGCACGATCGACAACGCGACGTCGGCGACCAGCACGATGCCGTCGGGTCGACAGGCCGTCTGCTTGGTGTCGAGGAACCACGAACTCTTGGCCCCCGACTTCAACGTGAAGTCACCCGTCTTCAACGAATGGGCGAGAACGTGCCGACGCAAAGCGTCACGAGCCGGATCGAGCACGGGCAGATCAGCGTTCAGCGACGTCATGACTTTCCTCCCAGACGATCGAAGATCCGATCGATATGAGTGAGCGATCGTCGCAGATCGAAGGCTTCGTCGAGAACCGTTGCCGGCACCGAAGACATCCGCGAATCGGCTTCGAGCGTCGTGCGGAAGTCGGCACCTCTCGACCAGGCGGTGGCCGCGGCCTCTTGCACGATGCGGTAGGCGTCGTCGCGTGAAAGTCCCGACGCGACGAGGGCCAACAACACGGGTTGGCTGAACACGAGACCGTGCGATGCATTCAGGTTGGCGCGCATGCGCTCGGGGAAGACTTGCAGACCTTCGAGCAAACGGCGCAGGCGATGGAGCATGTAGTGAGCGAGCAATGACGAATCGGGAAGGATCACCCGCTCGACCGAGCTGTGCGAGATGTCGCGTTCGTGCCAGAGTGCGACGTCCTGCAGAGCAGCCTGCAGATTGCCGCGCAATACCCGTGAGAGTCCGGTGATCGTCTCGGCCGAGATCGGGTTGCGTTTGTGCGGCATCGCCGACGAACCCTTCTGACCCGATTTGAATCCTTCTTCGACTTCACGAACTTCGGTTCGCTGCAAGTGACGCAGCTCGGTCGCGATCATCTCGCAGGTCGCACCCACGGATGCACACGCCCAGACGTACTCCGCATGACGATCGCGGGCGATCACCTGAGTGGCCGGCACCGGCGTGAGGCCGAGTGCCTCACCGACCCGGCGTTCGACATCGGGATCGATGTTGGAGTACGTACCGACAGCGCCGGACAATTTGCACACCGCTACCGAACGCCGCGCGGTCATGAGCCGTTCGATGTCGCGGTCGACCTGCAACGCCCACAATGCGACCTTCGTTCCGAACGTGGTCGGCTCGGCGTGTACGCCATGGGTCCGCCCGATCATCACCGTGTCACGATGGTGCTCGGCCATCGCGGCCAGCACGTGTCGCAACTGTCGCGCGGCATCGATGAGTAGGTCAGCCGCGTCGCGGAGAGCCCAACACCACGCGGTGTCGACGACATCACTCGATGTGAGGCCGTAGTGGATCCACGAGCCGGCTGCTCCGCCGATCGACTCCTGAACCACGTCGACGAAGGCCGCTACGTCGTGATCGGTCACCCGCTCGCGCTCGAGCACGCGCTCGATGAACGATGCATCGACTCGCGGGGCTGCGGTTCGACAACGAGCTGCATCAGTCGACGGAACGACACCGATCGACGACTGGGCCTCGGTGGCCAGGAGTTCGATCTCGAGCCAACGTCCGAATCGTGTCTCATCGGAGAAGACGCTCTCCATTTCGGGAAGTGCGTAGCGGGGAATCACGAGGCCACCAGCTTCGAGTCCCAGAAGACGACCGCGTCGCGTTCGGCGCCGACGCCGACGATGCGAACGGGTACCCCGACTTCACGCTCGACGATCTCGATGAATCGACGAGCCGCCGCTGGAAGTTCGCTGGCGGTGCGACATCGAGAGATGTCGGTGTTCCATCCTTCGACCGTCTCGTACACCGGCGTGATGCGTTCGAGGACGTCGATGCGATCGGGATATCCGTGGAACGGACGACCATCGAGCTCATAGCCCGTGCCGATCTTCACCTCGGAGAACGTGTCGAGAACGTCGAGCTTGGTGAGAGCGATCTCGGTGAGCGAGTTCACTCGCACGGCATGACGCAACATCACGCAATCGACCCAGCCGGGTCGGCGACGTCGACCAGTCACGGTGCCGAACTCCTTGCCGATGTCGACGAGGCGATCACCGAGTTCACCGGTGAGTTCGGTAGGAAACGGGCCGGCTCCGACGCGTGTGGTGTACGCCTTGGTGATTCCGACGATGCGGTCGAGCAATCGTGGGCCGAGTCCGGATCCGGTGCTGGCTCCACCGGCCGTCGGATTCGACGAGGTGACGAAGGGATAGGTGCCGTGATCGAGATCGAGAAAGGTCGCCTGTGCGCCTTCCAACAGAACCGCATCCTCACGTTCGACTGCGTCGTGAAGGAAATCGACCGTGTTGGTCACGTACGGGGCGACCCGTCGCCCAAGCGCGGAATAACGATCGACGACCTCGTCGACATCGACCGTGCGTCCACCCGCAGCGTCGAGGGCGGCGTTGTGAGCGATCGCCTGCTGGCGCACGGCGATCGAGAAAGTAGCGGGGTCGAGAACGTCACCGGCGCGAATTCCGCTGCGATTCGCCTTGTCGGCGTACGCCGGTCCGATTCCCTTCAACGTGGTTCCGATCTTGGCGTCACCGCGATTCTCCTCGGCGAGGGCGTCGAGTGCTTGATGCCACGGAAAGATCAGATGGGCTTGGCTCGACACCTTCAGATGCGAGCACGACACCCCTCGGGCCTCGAGCCGATCGATCTCGTCGAACAGAGTGACCAGATCGACCACGACACCGTTTCCGATGACTGGTGTGACATGGGGATAGAGAACTCCGGACGGAATGAGTTGCAACGCGTACTTCTCGTCTCCGACCACGACCGTGTGGCCGGCGTTGTGGCCACCCTGATAACGGGCGACCACCGAATGATCGCGTGCGAGGAGGTCGATGACCTTGGCTTTGCCTTCGTCACCCCATTGGGCTCCGACGACGACGGTGACCGGCATGTGACGCTCCAATCCGAGGGGAACGTGAGGTGATGCTACCTGCACCACCTCACGAGAGTGGTCGGTAATCCGATCGTGATTGGAGGGTGCTTCGCTGCTCAGGTGAGCAGCACGATGCGGCCGTCCTGAACGTCGACCTTGATGACTCCGTCCTCGGCGATCTTTCCCTCGAGAATGAGCAGCGATGCGTTGTCCCCGATCACCTTCTGAATCACCCGCTTCAGCGGACGAGCTCCGAAAGCCGGGTCGTACCCTTCGGCCGCCAACGCCCGGAACGCTTCCGGAGTGACGTCGAGGGTGATTCGACGAACAGCAAGGCGTTCGCGCAACTTCGCCACCTGGATCTCGACGATGTGAGCGAGATCGGCCTCCGTCAATGGGACGAAGCGGATGATCTCGTCGATGCGGTTGACGAACTCCGGCTTGAAGTATTCGATCGGTTCGCCCTTCAGATTCGACGTCATGACGATCACGACGTTGGTGAAGTCGACCGTGCGGCCCTGCCCATCGGTCAGGCGGCCGTCATCGAGGACCTGGAGGAGGATGTTGAAGACGTCGGGATGAGCCTTCTCGATCTCGTCGAGCAGCACCACGCTGTAGGGGCGCCGACGCACCGCCTCGGTGAGTTGGCCACCCTCGTCGTATCCGACGTACCCGGGAGGGGCGCCGACGAGGCGCGACACCGAGTGCTTCTCCATGTACTCGCCCATGTCGATGCGCACCATGGCTCGTTCGTCATCGAACAGGAACTCCGCGACGGCACGAGCCAACTCGGTCTTGCCCACACCAGTGGGGCCGAGGAACAGGAACGACCCGATCGGTCGATTGGGGTCGGACAAACCGGCTCGGCTACGACGAATCGCGTTCGACACCGCGACCACCGCATCGTGCTGACCCACCACCCGCCGATGAAGAAGATCCTCGAGATGCACCAACTTCGACATCTCGCCTTCCATCAATCGCGTGACCGGCACACCGGTCCACTTGCTCACGACTTCGGCGATGTCTTCGGCGTCGACTTCTTCTTTCAACATCCGATTGTTCGTCTGCAGTTCGTCGAGATGGGCGGTCACTTCGCCGATACGACGTTCGAGATCGGGGATGCGGCCGTACTGGATCTCGGCCACCTTGTTGAGATCGGTTTCGCGTTCGACATTCGAGCGCATCTGCTCGAGTTCTTCCTTCAGGTTCCGGATCGCCGCGATGGCTTCCTTCTCCTTCTCCCAGTGTCCTCGCATCTCGGCGGTTTCACCACGGAGCAGGGTGAGTTCGTCCTCGAGGGCGACCAGCCGCTCCTTCGATGCCGCATCGGTCTCCTTCTCGAGCGCGACCTTCTCGATCTCGAGTTGAAGAATTCGCCGCTCGACGATGTCGATTTCGGTCGGCAACGAATCGATCTCGATACGAAGTTTGGATGCGGCTTCGTCGACCAGATCGATCGCCTTGTCGGGCAGGAAGCGGTTGGTCAGGTACCGATTCGACAACACGGCCGCGCTGACGAGTGCCGAGTCCTGGATCCGCACACCGTGATGAACCTCGTACCGCTCCTTCAGACCGCGCAGGATGGCGATGGTGTCCTCGACCGTGGGTTCACCCACGTACACCTGCTGGAACCGACGTTCGAGTGCCGGATCCTTCTCGACGTATTTGCGATATTCGTCGAGAGTCGTCGCACCGATCATGCGCAGTTCGCCACGAGCGAGCATCGGCTTGATCATGTTTCCGGCGTCCATCGCGCCTTCGGCCCCGCCGGCTCCGACGATGGTGTGCAGCTCGTCGACGAAGGTGATCACCTCTCCGGCCGAGTCTGTGATCTCTTTCAGAACGGCCTTGAGTCGCTCTTCGAACTCGCCGCGATATTTCGCACCGGCCAGCAGGCTCGCGATGTCGAGGGAGATCAATCTCTTGTTCTTGAGCCCTTCGGGAACGTCTCCGTCGGCGATCCGTCGAGCCAGGCCTTCGACGATCGCGGTCTTGCCGACTCCCGGCTCACCGATGAGTACCGGATTGTTCTTCGTCCGGCGGCTCAACACCTGAATGACGCGACGAATCTCGTCGTCTCGTCCGATGACCGGGTCGATCTTCCCGTCGCGAGCGCGCTTGGTCAGATCTTGTCCGTACTTCTCGAGCGCCTGGAACTGGTCCTCCGGACTCTGACTCGTGACGCGATGACTACCGCGAACGTCTCGCAAGGCCTGGAGCAACTCTTCACTCCCGACACCGAGTCGCTGATTCATGGCCAGAACCAGGTGTTCGACCGAGAGGAACTCGTCCTTGAAATCCTTGCGGTACTTCTCGGCATTGGCGAACACGTTGCTCAGTTCGCGGTTCATCCGCGGTTCGTCACCGCCGTAGGCCTTGGGCAACTTCGCCACGGCCTCGTCGGCCTTGTTCCGCACCATCAGGGGCGCGATACCGAGTTTGGCAAGCACGGCCGGAACGATCGTGTCGTCCTGTCGGGCGATCGCCGCCATCACATGATCGGGAGTGAGCTCGGGGTTCGACAGCGACTTGGCCTGGTCGACCGCCGACGCGACCGCTTCCTGTGTCTTGTGCGTCCACTTGTTGGGATTGATGCTCATGACGGATCCTTCTCGGCGCTCAGTGCACCGGACGTATTGCTCGACCCCCCGAGATCGTGTTGCTGAGAAACGGATGCCAGCCAATGCTGGGCGGCATCGGAAAGTTCGATGACCCGCTTGTAATCGGCGACGTCATCGGGAAGATTCGACAGTGCGTCGGCGAGACGCCTCGCATCATCGGGTCGCGTGGCGAGGTGGCTGAGTGGACGGATGTAGGTGCGAATGGTGAAGAGCACGGTGTCGGTCGCACCGAATCGTCGGAGCGTCTCGCGCTCGACCCGCAGATACAGACGTTCTCCCGTCATCGGGTCACCACTCATCGGCAACTCCGGTGAATCGGCGGCTGTTCCGTCGACGGGTTGGTACGGATCATCAGTGTCGAGAACACCCCAACCGAGCCTCCAGTACGGCTTTTCGGGTGACAGGCGGGCGAAAAAGTCGTCGATCGGCCCACCCAGTTGCTCGTTGAGTCGCGACACGGGCTCGTGAACCTCGGCCATGCTCAAACCCAACTTCGAAGCCAGATCCCAACGGTTCGGGAAGCACACCGATCCTCCACCGAAGACGAGACGTCCGTCGCGTGGTACGAGAATCGCCAGATCCTCTTGTACCAATCGACCGGCGATCGAGAGCGGGTGTTCGTTCCAATGTCCGTTCACGTCGGGGGTGACGGGAAACGTCTCGTCGCGGTGCCGGTTGGTGACCGTGCACGCATCACGCACGAACCACGTCGGGTAGTGCTCGACGAGATGATCGACGAGCGTGAGCAGAACGTCGGCTCCTTCGACCTCGGTTCCGGGAAGTGCCTGGAACACCGTCGAGTAGTGAGCGTCGAGCACTCTCGACTTCTCGTTCATCTCATGGTCGTAGTCGTCTCCGATCTGGATCCAGTCGACGAGGTCGAGCGGGCGCAAGGCGAGACGCCAGCGGAACGCCCCCGCCACGTATGGCTGGTAATCGGGTGCCGCGCGTCGGACATCAGCGCTCATCAATCACCTCGACGTCGCAGAACCGAGGGAACCTGTCCGAATACGGTGACTGATTGACGCAACGGGACCAATCCGCCGGATGACGAGCGCGGGTCGGCGGCCGAGATCGCTTGTGCGGCGAGCAACCGCAGACGGTCGACTTCGTCGCGTAGCCGGACGACTTCGGCCTCGAGAGCCATGACACGCCGAATCCCTTCGACGTTCATTCCTTCCGCCGTGAGTTCGGCGATCCGTCGTAGCCGCGCGATGTCGGCCTCGCTGTAGCGACGATCACCACCGCGGGTACGAGCCGGCTGAAGCAGGCCACGACGCTCGTAGATGCGCAGTGTCTGGGGATGCATGCCAGCCAATTCGGCGGCCACCGAAATCACGTACACGGCTCGTTCACGATCGGACATCGATCGTCACCTCCCGTCCCGGAAAAGATGCCGACGCGGATCAGAGGAGTTCACCGACCCCAGACGTTCGATGAGTTCCCTCTCGTCGTCGGTCGGATCGGTCGGGACGATCACGTCAACGGTCACGATGAGATCACCCGTGTGACGCGCCGTTTCGATTCCTCGTCCCTTCACCCGGTAGCGAGCCCCGCTCTGCGTGCCCGGTTTGACCCGCAAGGTCACCGCTCCTCCGACGAGAAGCGGAACGTCGATGTCGGCACCGATGACGGCTTCGGTGAAAGTGATCGGAACCCGCACGGCGATGTTGTCTCCGTCGCGCGAGAAGATGTCGTGCGATCCCACGTGGCAGACGATGAACAGGTCGCCCCACGGACCGCCGTTGCGTCCCGGCGCACCCTTGCCGGCCAATCGGATTCGTTGGCCGTTGGCCACTCCGGCCGGAACACGAACCTTGACTTCACGGGCTCTCTTCTCGACACCCGTTCCCCGACACACTCCGCACGGATCCTTCACGACCGTTCCGCGACCGGCACACTTGTTGCAGGGCGACGAGAACGAGAAGAACCCTTGATTGTCGTCGACCTGCCCACGACCACCACAGGCCGAGCACGATTCGACCTTCGATCCGGGGCGGGCGCCCGATCCCGAACACGTCTGACATCGATCGTCGCTCGTGAGATGCACCGTCGTGGTGACGCCGAGCGCGGCATCGGTGAAGTCGAGCAGGAGTTGGGTCTCGAGATCGGCTCCGCGGCGAGGGTTGACTCCCGATGCACCGCCACCACGCTGACGCCCACCCGAGAACATCCGGAAGATGTCCTCGAACGATCCGGCCTCGCCACCGACGGTGAAACGCATGTTGCCCATGCCACCCATCGGTCCCATGCGACGCACCTCGTCGTACTCTCGCCGCTTCTCCTCGTCGGAAAGTACGTCGTACGCGGCGGAGATTTCCTTGAAACGTTCTTCGGCCGCAGCGTCGCCTGGTTTGGCATCCGGATGGTTCTCGCGGGCGAGCTTTCGATAGGCCTTGGTGATGTCCTTGGCCACCGCATCGGACGGCACACCAAGGACGGCGTAGTAATCCTTTTCGTACCACTCACGTTGTGCCGCCATCGTTCACCCTCCTCTCACGGCGTCATCACGACGATGTGCTCAGCCCCGCACCTTCACCAGGGCCGGTCGAAGAACCTTGCCCTTCCACGTGTATCCAGATCGCATCACGTCGGTGACGATCGCGTTCCCGTTCTCGTCGCCATCCCCGTCCTCGCGCAGCACCGCCTCGGCGAGGTTCGGGTCGAAGGCGGAGCCAGCGATGTTCATTCCTTCGAGACCGAGCCGTTTCATCTCACCGAGCAAGAGATTGAAAATCGGCTCGATCTCGGCAGGGTGAGCGACGAACGCCGCCTCGCATGCATCGAGCACCGGCAGCAGTCCTTCGGCGAGTCGACCGGTCGCCCGCTCGACTTCATCGGCGGTCTGTGCGGCGACACGCTTTCGATAGTTCTCGAAATCGGCCTGCAGGCGCTGGGCGATGTCGCGGAACGAATCTCGTTCGGCGAGAAGGCTCTCGATGTCGTGCTCGACGACGAGCTCGGCTTCATCGGCGGCTCGAGCGCTCTCCGACTCGGCGTCGACGGGTGCTCGGGCGACGTCGTCCCCGTCGACCATGTCGGCATCCACGATTCAGCTCACTTCTCGGAGTCGACGATTTCGGCGTCGACGATCTCGTCGTCGTTGCTCGCACCAGCGCCAGATGCCGACGTTCCGGCGGCGTTGGTGTCGCGGGCCGCCGACTCGTAGAGCTTCTGGCTGAAGGCCTGGCTGGCCGACATGAGTGCTTCGGTCGCCGCCTTGATGCTGGCGGTGTCGTTGCCCTCGAGCGTCTTCTTGAGATCGGCGAGCGGAGCCTCGACAGCACCCTTCTCGTCGGCCGAGACCTTGTCGCCCTGCTCGCGCAGGATCTTCTCGGTCTGGTACACGAGCGAGTCGGCATTGTTGCGAACTTCGGCTTCCTCGCGTCGCTGACGATCGTCCTCGGCATGTGCTTCGGCGTCTTTCACCATGCGATCGATGTCGTCCTTCGACAGCGTCGACTGGCCGCTGATCGTCATCGACTGCTCCTTCGAGGTGGCGCGATCCTTCGCGCTCACGTGCACGATGCCGTTGGCGTCGATGTCGAAGGTGACTTCGATCTGCGGAATACCGCGCGGAGCGGGTGGTAGGTCGACGAGTTGGAACTTGCCCAACGTCTTGTTGTACATGGCCATCTCGCGCTCACCCTGCAGTACGTGGATCTCGACCGACGGCTGCATGTCTTCGGCCGTCGTGAAGACCTCGGTTCGCTTGGTCGGGATGGTCGTGTTGCGCTCGATGAGCTTGGTCATCACGCCACCCTTGGTCTCGATCCCGAGGGAGAGCGGCGTGACGTCGAGGAGCAGAACGTCCTTGACGTCACCCTTCAACACGCCGGCCTGGATCGCGGCACCGACTGCGACGACTTCATCGGGGTTCACCGTCTTGTTCGGCTCCTTGCCGGTGAGCGACATGACGAGGTCCTGAACCGCGGGCATACGAGTCGAGCCACCCACGAGGATCACGTGATGGATCTGGCCCTTGGTGAGACCAGCATCCTTGATCGCCTGCTCGAATGGGATGCGACACCGTTCGATGAGGTCGGCCGTCATCTCCTGGAACTTCGAACGTGACAGCGTCTCGTCGAGGTGGAGCGGTCCGTCGGGCGTCGCGGTGATGAAGGGCAGATTGATCTGCGTCTGCTGCACCTGGCTCAATTCGATCTTGGCCTTCTCGGCCGCTTCCTTCAGACGTTGAATCGCCATGCGATCGTTCGCCAGGTCGACACCATGGGCACCCTTGAATTGAGCGACGAGCCAGTCGATGACGCGCTGGTCCCAGTCGTCACCACCGAGTTGGGTGTCGCCGTGCGTGCTCTTCACTTCGAACACGCCGTCACCGATCTCGAGAACCGACACGTCGAAGGTTCCACCTCCGAGGTCGAACACCAGAACGGTCTCGTCCTCACTGCCCTTGTCGAGTCCGTAGGCGAGGGCAGCTGCCGTCGGCTCGTTGATGATGCGCAACACCTCGAGCCCGGCGATCTGGCCGGCTTCCTTGGTCGCGGTGCGCTGAGCGTCGTCGAAGTAGGCCGGAACCGTGATCACGGCCTGAGTGACGGTGTCGCCCAAGTAGGCCTCGGCATCTCGCTTCAACTTCATGAGAGTGCGGGCGCTGATCTCCTGGGGCGTGTACTTCTTGCCGTCGATGTCGTCGCTCGTCCACGTGGTGCCCACATGACGCTTGACGGAACGGAAGGTGCGATCGGGGTTGGTGATCGCCTGCCGCTTGGCGACCTCGCCCACCAGGACTTCGCCCGCCTTGGAGAAGGCGACGACCGAGGGAGTGGTGCGAGCACCCTCGGAGTTGGGGATGACCACCGGGTCGCCGGCTTCCAGAACCGCAACGACCGAGTTGGTGGTGCCGAGATCGATACCGACTGCCTTGGGCATGGTGGAAACCTCTTTCGTGTGCCGGGGGGCCGACCCGCCGGGGAGAATTGGTCCGACGCAGGTTTCTCGGGGGGATTCGAAACCTGCGTCGGCCCGTGTCAAGTTAGCCCCCTGCTCGACCCAGCACAACCTCGGCTCGCCAATACTTCAGTCGATGTGACTGAAGTCCTGACTGTCCCGAATTCATGAATCACCCGACCTCGTGACCGGAAGGTGGGAATGGGTCAGAATGACCCCATGAGTGAGCACGACCTGGTCATCCGCAACGCCACCGTCGTCGACGGCACCGGCGCCCCGAGTCGGCGCGCCGACGTCGCAGTCTCGGGTGATCTGATCACCGGCGTCGAGACCCGAATCGACGGACGCGGGTCCCGAGAGATCGATGCCGACGGTCTGATCGTCACTCCGGGATTCGTCGACATCCACACCCACTTCGACGGCCAGGCCACCTGGGACCCGGTTCTCGCACCCTCGTCGATCCACGGTGTCACCTCGATCGTGATGGGGAACTGCGGAGTGGGCTTCGCGCCGGCCGTGCCCACTCAAGAACAGCACGACTACCTCATCAACATGCTCGAAGGAGTGGAGGACATCCCCGGCACGGCACTCGCCGAAGGCCTCACCTGGGACTGGGAAACGTTCCCGCAGTATCTCGACGCTCTCGATCGGCGCACCTACGCGATCGACGTCGCCACACAAGTCGCACATGCCCCGTTGCGTGCCTACGTGATGGGAGAGCGGGGTGCCGATCCGAACGAATCACCCACCGCGTCCGAACTCGCCGCGATGGCCGACGCCGTTCGCGACGGAATGCTCGCCGGAGCACTCGGCTTCTCCACCAGTCGTACCTACGTGCATCGCACCAAGGACGGCGCACCGCTCGGAACTCGGTTCTCGTCAGCCGACGAACTCCTCGCTCTGATCCAGGCGATGGCCGACACCGATCGCGGTGTGGTGCAACTCATCTCCGATGCCTATCTGTCCCCCGACTCCGACTTCGCGCGGTCGGAGATGGCACTGATGGCCTCGCTCGCTGCGACCACCCGTCGTCCGCTCAGCATGACCGTCCAGCAACCCCAAGAACTTCCCGATCGCTGGCGAGAGATGGGCGCTTGGGTCGACGCCGAAGTGCGTCGTGGAACTCCTCTCGCCACTCAAGTCGCCGTTCGACCGATCGGCATTCTGCAAGGACTCACGGCGACCGCTCATCCCCTCATGATCTGCCCGAGTTTCCAGGAGATCATGGGTCGTCCGTTGCCGGAGATCGTTCGCGCCCTGCAGGATCCCGATCGACGCTCGCGCATCGTCGCCGAGCACGCGATCGCCGTCACCAAACTCGAGGGCCTCACACTCGACATCTTCGGAAGTTTCAACAAGATCTTCCCCATGGAGAACCCGGTGAACTACGAGCCTCAGGAAGCCGATTCGGTCGCGGCTCGGGCGCTCGCCGCTGGCCGCCCGGTCGTCGATTTCCTCATCGACCTCCTGTGCGAGGAAGACGGCAATCGACTGCTGTACAAACCGCTGTTCAATTTCTCGCACGGCAACCTCGACGACGTCCGCGACATGTTGCTTCGTGACAATGCCGTCCTCGGTCTATCGGACGCCGGTGCTCACTGCGGCGCCATCTGCGATGGAAGCATGTCGACCACGGCACTCGCGCTCTGGACGCGAGATCGTCACGAAGCCGGGCGCCTCCCGATCGAGTTGATGGTGCATCACCTCACGCAGCGCACTGCTCGTCACGTGGGTTGGCTCGATCGAGGCGTCGTGGCACCCGGTCATCTCGCCGATCTCAACGTGATCGACATGTCGACGCTCGCTGCGGCGCCTCCGCGGATCATTCACGACCTACCGGCCGGTGGTCGTCGCCTGATGCAGACCGCGACGGGTTACAAGCACACGATCAAGCGCGGTGTCGTGACCTTCACCGACGGGCAGCATTCGGGCGATCTTCCGGGCCGACTCGTGCGTGGCGCACGACCCGCACCTCTCTGATCGCCGAGAATCGATCAGTCCACCGACCAGAGCGACGACGTCCCCGCGCGGACCTGCCGCGCGTACACGCCTCCGAGGCTCGACAATTCGTCGTGAGTTCCGGTCTCGACCACTCGACCCTCGTCGATGACAACGATTCGATCAGCATCGCGAATCGTCGACAATCGATGCGCGATCACGATGGCGGTTCGGCCGGTCATCGCCTCGTCGAGCGCTGCTTGCACCAACGCCTCGTTCTCGTTGTCGAGGTGGCTCGTCGCCTCGTCGAGAATCATCACTGCCGGACTCTTCAACAGCAATCGTGCGATCGCCAACCGCTGCTTCTCTCCACCCGACAGGCGATATCCGCGTTCGCCCACGACGGTTCGCAGACCGTCGGGAAGCGAATCGATCGTGTCGATGATCCGCGCTCGTTCGCACGCCAATCGAAGTTCGTGTTCGCTCGCATCCGGTTTCGCGTAGAGAAGGTTGGCCTCGATGCTCTCGTGGAAGAGATGCGGATCCTGAGACACCACCCCGATCGCCCGACGCAAGGAATCTCCCGTGAGATCGCGTACGTCGTGCCCATCGATCCGAACCGCACCCTCTTTCACGTCGTACAGACGCGGCAACAACGATGCGAACGTCGACTTACCGGCCCCGGACGCGCCGACGATGGCGACGGTCTCCCCGGGTTCGATGACCAAGTTGACGTCTCTCAGCACGTCGACGTCGGGATCGCCGGTCGGTGCGCCTGGCATCTCGAGTGACGCCACCGACACCTCTGATGCCTTCGGATACCGGAACCAGACGTGGTCGAACTCGATACGACCACGAGGATTCGTGAGCGGCACGGCGCCCGGTCGATCGGCGATGGCCACCGGGGCGTCGAGCACCTCGAACACGCGGTCGAAACTCACGAACGAGGTGAGGAGGTCGACGCGTGCGTTGGTGAGTCCGGTGAGCGGTTGATAGACGCGGGCCACCAAGGTGGCGAGGGCGACCAATGTTCCCGACGTGATGTCGCCCGACACCACCAGTTGCGCACCGATTCCGTACACCGCGACCGCACCGAGAGCACCGACCAGACCGAGAGCCACGAAGAACACCCGGCCGTACATCGCCGAGCGAATTCCCGTGTCCCGAACGCCAGCTGCCTTGTCGGAGAATCCACCCACTTCGTCGTGATGTCGACCGAACAACTTGACGAGAAGTGCACCCGACACGTTGAAGCGCTCGGACATCTGGGTGTTCATCTGAGCGTTGAGGCCCATCTGTTCTCGCGCGATCTCCTGCAGCTTGCGGCCCACCCTTTTGGCCGGGACGATGAAGATCGGCAACACGATGAGAGACAGCAAGGTGAGACGCCACTCGAGAGCAATCATCGCCGCGAGGGTCGTGACCAGAACCACGACGTTGCTCACCGCACTCCCGAGAGTCGACGTGACCGCCGACTGAGCACCGATCACGTCGTTGTTGAGTCGGCTGATGAGCGAACCGGTCTGGGTTCGCGTGAAGAAGGCCACCGGCATTCGCTGCACTTTGTCGAACAGAGCCACTCGTAGGTCGTAGATGAGCCCTTCGCCGATACGCGCCGAGTACCAACGCTGAACGATCGCGAGGACGGCGTCGACCAGAGCGGCCACGACAGCCAGTCCGGCCAACCACCAGATCTGTGCACGGTCACCGGCGGGAATCGCGTCGTCGATGATCGATCGAAAGACGAAAGGAGGAACGAGCGCGATGAGAGCCGACAGAAAGATCGTGGCGAGGAAGCCGACAATGCTCGTGCGATACGGGCGGGCGAAAGTCCAAGCCCGTCGCATCGAACGCCCTCCGAGTCGCTGACCCTCGATCGCCGAACGGTCGCGCGGAATGAGCGCATGAGGATTGGTGTGCACGAGGCGAGGCTACTTTCCCCTACCCTGCGATTCGATGACGACGCGTCGACTTCTCGCGACCGTGACGTCGGTTCTGATGATCACGTCGTGTTCGTCGACGACGTCGGCGAACCAGGCGTCGGAGCGAGCCGTCTCATCGACATCGACGACCGTGCAGGTTGCGACGACGATCCGATGGAACCGCTGCTCGACAGCCGATGCCGACTGCGCGATCATCCAGGTTCCCTTCGATCACGATCGACCCGAACTCGGAACTTTCGATCTCCCCGTCTCTCGCCACCGAGCCCGTGATCCGAAGGAACGCATCGGAGTTCTCTTCGTCAACCCCGGCGGCCCCGGCGGAAGTGGGCTCTGGCTCGCGCAGGACGCCGACGCATATTTCTCGTCCGAGGTCGTCGATCGCTTCGACATCATCGGCTGGGATCCGAGGGGCACCGGTGGTGCCCGTCCTTCACTCGACTGCAACGACGACATGGACGCGTATTTCGCGCTCGATCCGAGCCCCGACGACGCCGATGAACGAAAGGTCCTGATCGATGCGGCACGGGATTTCGTCGCGTCCTGCACCGAGAATTCCGGGAGCATCCTCCCCTACGTCGGAACCACGGCCAGCGCGCGCGACATCGATCTGATGAGGCGTCTCCTCGGTGAGGAGACGGTCAGCTACTTCGGCTTCTCGTACGGAAGCGAGCTCGGTTCCACGTGGGTCACCCTGTTTCCCGACACCGTGCGGGCCGCCGTCTTCGATGCCGCTGCCGACCCCGATCTCGACGTGATGGAGTGGCTCGCCTTCCAAGCCACGGGCTTCGAACGAGCCCTCGAGGCCTTCCTCGACGAATGCGACGACCTCGGATGTCGGTTCGTCTCTCCCGGGGAGACGGCTCGTGGCAGCTTCGACCGCATCATGGAGGCGATCGATTCAGCACCCCTCGTCGTCGAGGGTCGCGCTCCCGTCGGGCAAGGAGTCGCACAGGTCGCCGTGTACGCCTCGCTCTATTCGTCGAGTGGCTGGGATTCACTCGACCTCGCACTCGCCGATGCCGATGCCGGATTCGGCGATCGACTCGTCACTCTGTTCGACGGCTACTTCGGTGGATACCGAGACGGGCATCCGGATGACTCGATCGATTCGTACGTCGCCATCACCTGCCTCGACCGAACTCGCGACTTCGATGTCGACGCCGCGTTCGCGGCCATGGACGACGTTCTCGACGCGTCTCCCCGAATCGGGCCGAGCGTCCTCCAGGAGACACTGCTGTGTTCGTTGTGGCCCGGCGAACCGTCTCCACCACCCGATGTCGAGTGGACCAGAGACCTTCCGATCCTCGTCGTCGGGAGTACCGGGGACTCGGCCACTCCGCTGGAGGGCACGCGTCGTATGCGGGACGCTCTCGGTCATGCCTCACTGATCGTGGTCGACTCGTTCGAGCACACCAGTTACGGGCTCGACGACTGTGCCACCGCCGCTGTCGACGAGTATCTCGTCGACCCGTACTCGGTTCCGGGTGAACTCAACTGCTGACCGACTCGCTGCTCACCGCCTCATGCGTCGATCGTCGCACGCCTAAGGTGATCCCATGCTCCGTCGTGCCGGTTACCTGTTGACCATCGCTCTGTTCGTTTCGGGCTGTGGTGGTGGTTCGAGCACGTCGGTCATCGATTCGGTCGATGCCTCTGATGTCACGGCGGGAGCCTCCGACACCACCGATGCGGCAACGACCGATCCGACGACGACTGATCCGGAATCATCGCAAGGAACTCTTGACTGGGAGGACTGCGGAGGAGACGGATACGACTGCGCGCGATTGCTCGTACCACTCGACTACGACGATCCCGACGGCGAACAGATCGAGATCTTCATCGCTCGACACGCGGCCCGCGACCCCGAGAAACGCATCGGTTCACTTCTCGTGAATCCTGGTGGGCCGGGTTTCGGCGGTCAGATCCTCGCTTTCGCAGCGCCGCAGGTCTACTCCGAGGAGATCCTCGACCGATTCGACATCATCGGCTTCGACCCACGTGGGACGGGAGCCTCCTTTCCGCAGATCGACTGCGTCGACGACTATGACGAGTGGTTCACCGAGGGTGACATCACGCCCGACACCGACGAAGAGCGCCAGGAAGCGATCGACGGTACGAAGAACTTCGTCGAGGAGTGCGTGGCCCGAACCGGTGATCTGCTCCCGTACATCGGCACCAACAACGCGGCTCGCGACATGGACAGCATTCGCCGCGCACTGGGCGAAGACACCATCAGCTACTTCGGCTTCTCGTACGGCAGCGAACTCGGCGCGGTCTGGGCCACGTTGTTCCCCGACACCGTTCGCGCTGCGATTCTCGATGGCGCCGCTGATCCGAATGCCGACCCGATCGATTCCACGATCCAACAACGTCGAGGATTCGAAGCGGCACTCGAACGTTTCCTCGCTCGTTGTTCGTCGAATCGCGCGTGCAAGATCCACAACGACGGCGACGCGGAAGGCGCTTTCGACGAATTCATGGCGGACATCGACGAGAATCCGGTTCCCACCGAAGACGGCCGCCCGGATCTGACCCGCGGGATGGCCCTCACGGCCGTGGCTCAGGCGATGTACGACGAGTCGTACTGGTCGACCCTCGAATCCGCTCTCGCCGACGCCGTGGACGGCGACGGTCGCGGTCTCCTCGAACTCTGGGACACCTATTACCAGCGCGGTCCCGAGGGTGTGTACGGCAACGAATTGGAAGCCTTCATCGCCATCAGTTGCGCCGACGAGATGGAACGTTTCACCGTGGAAGAAGCCGACTCCTACGTTCCGTTGTTCCAAGAGTCGTCGCCACGGTTCTCGCCGTACACCACCGGTAACTACACCTGCACGTTCTGGCCGGCATCGATCGATCCGCGAGTCGTCATCACGGGAATCGGCGCGGGTCCGATCATCGTGATCGGCACCACCGGTGATGCGTCCACTCCGCTCGAGAGTTCACGCAACATGGCACGGGCCCTCGCGGACGGCCGATTGATCATCGTCGATGCCGAGCAGCACACGGGCTACAGCGCGAGCTCGTGCGCGCAGGATCTGGTGGATCGCTACTTGATCGACCTCGAGGCACCCGAGGACGACACCGAGTGCTGACGATCGAGCAGTGGAACTGACTGGCGGAAGGGGTGGGATTTGAACCCACGGACGCTTGCACGTCGCACGCTTTCGAGGCGTGTCCCTTCGGCCGCTCGGGCACCCTTCCGTCAATCGAGGTTATCGGCGACTGGCGAAGAACTGCTCGAGCAAGGACGCTGATTCGGCCGCCCCGACTCCGTGGCTGACCTGGGGATTGTGATTGAGACGCGGGTCGGCACACACGTTGTAAAGGCTCGCCGTCGCGCCGGCCTTCACATCGGCCGCGCCGTACACCAGACGTCCGACACGGGCGTTGAGCAAGGCGCCAGCGCACATCACACACGGTTCGAGGGTGACGACGAGGGTGCAGTCGTCGAGTCGCCATCGACCGAGAACGGCGGCCGCGTCGCGCAGGGCCAGAACCTCGGCATGGGCGGTGGGATCGGCCAGCAGCTCACGCTCGTTGTGGCGGGCCGCGATGATCGCCCCGTCGTGGACGACCACGGCCCCCACCGGCACGTCGCCATGTTCGAGGGCGCGACGTGCTTCCTCGAGCGCTCTCGACATCACCTCGACGTCGTTCATGGCGGAAGGGGTGGGATTCGAACCCACGGAGGCTTGCACCTCACACGCTTTCCAAGCGTGCCGATTCGGCCGCTCTCGCACCCTTCCAGGTGATCGTTCTCCTGCCCGGTGAGGCAACGGCCAGGCGATCTGCGGCACACGAGCGAGTCCGCTGAAGGCTGCTACCTCCCGGTCCTGACCTGATTCACGGGGGCCCGTTGCACAGGACCCGACCGTCACCTCACTGGGCAGGAGAACGACGACGGCAGGCTACCGCCCGCGGGACTCGGCCAGCTTCGCGACCCGCTCGGCAAGGCGAGGAACACCGAGGTCACCGCAGAACTCGGCGAACTCGGCGGTCGGTCCGGCCCACTTCCAGTCGTCGACCGTTCCGACCGGCACCGAGGTCACGACCGTGGCGACCCGCACGAAGAGTGCCGCCAGCTCGCGATTCTCGGCCAGCGACGCAGCCAACTTGGCCGCACCACGAAGATTCGGAACGTTCCACTCCTCCACTCGGTCGGGGATGCGATCGATTCGGCCGTGAATCGCGAGAACGGCACTCGCCGACTTGGCTCCCCAGCCGGGGAGGCCGGGGAATCCATCGGCGGTGTCACCGACCAAGGCCAGCCAGTCGGCGATGCTCGACGGCGGAACACCGAACTTCTCGATCACCGCGGCCTCGTCGACAAGTCCGGTGCCGTCCCTGGCCATCTTGCGTCGATCGATCTGAACGACCCGCTGACCGATCACGCACTGGCCCAGATCCTTGTCGGGACTGAGGATTCGCACCTGCTCGACTCGCCGATCGGCCGACGCGACAGCGGCCGCCGAACCCAGCGCGTCGTCGGCTTCGTACTCCTCCATCGCCCACACGACGACTCCCATTGCACGCAGAGCTTCTTCGACGATCGGGATCTGCGTGAGGATCTCCGGTTCCATCCCTTCGGAGGTCTTGTAACCCTCGTAGAGGTCGTTGCGGAAACTCTCGATCACGTGATCGGTCGCCACACCGAGGTGCGTCGCTCCGTCGGCGAGCAATTGGAACGTCGAGTTGAGCACGCCGATGGTGGCCGCGTTGGGAGACGGCGACGAGGAGCGAACCGCTTGGCCGTAATGCTGACGGTAGAGCTCGTACGTACCGTCGACGAGATGCACGATCACTCCCCCATGATGCCCGATTCATGACGCCCGATTCGGGGTGAACCCCGGAAGAATGATCCGGTGAGCGTCACCGTGTCCGAACTCGCCTATGCGCCTCCCGGTGGCGACCAATTGTTCTTCGACGTGTCGTTCGGTGTCGCCCCTGGTGAACGGGCCGCCTTGGTGGGCGCCAACGGCGTCGGCAAGAGCACCATCCTGCGCATCTTGTCCGGTGTCATCGACGCCGACGACGGCGACCACAACATCGTGGGCACCATGCTCTCGATGACCCAGGACGTCGGCATGTCACGGCCCACCGACTCGTTGCGAGACATGTTGATCGAGGTGGCTCCTTCGCAACTTCGCACGGCCGGACGCCGCCTCGCCGAAGCCGAACGAAACCTCGGCAACGACGACGGAGGGAACGACAGTGCGATGGAGTACGCCGAGGCGCTCGCCGACTGGGGCGATCTCGGCGGCTACGAACTCGAGACCAAGTGGTTCGCATCGGCCGAGCGAAGCGTCAAGACGAGAGTCGACGATTTCTCGCGCCGTCTGGTGTCGGAATTGTCAGGTGGCGAACGCAAACGACTCGTTCTCGATCTACTTCTCACGTCGGGAGTCGATGTCCTACTGCTCGACGAACCCGACAACTACCTCGACATTCCCACCAGAGGCTGGCTCGAAGATCGCCTGCTCGAGACGAAGAGCACCGTCCTGATGGTCAGCCACGATCGAAAACTTCTCGAGCGCGTCGCGACCAAGATCGTCGTCATCGAAGGTTCAGGGGCCTGGGTGCACGGTGGTTCGTACACGACGTTCCCCGACGCTCGCGCCAAGCGACAGGAGCAACTCGGTGACGATCTCAAGCGGTGGAACGACGAAGAACGGCGACTCTTCCACCACATGAAGATCATGAAGCAGCGCGCCGCGCAGAACTTCAAGAACGCGACGAAGGCCAACGCCGCCGAGACGCGCTGGGAGAAGTTCGTCGCCGCCGGGCCTCCCCCGCCGCCAGTCGCCGATCAACGAATCCACGTCCGACTTCGTGGCGCCGATGCCGCACGGCGAGTCGCCAAACTCGAGAACGTGTCGGTCGGAGATCTCTTCCTTCCGTTCTCCGACGAAGTTCATCACGGCGAGCGGGTCGGACTCATCGGACCGAACGGCACCGGCAAGACGCATCTGCTCGACGTCCTCGCCGGAAAGAATGCACCGGACGTGGGCACGATCACTTTCGGGCCGCGAACGTCGGTGGGGATGTTCACTCAGGTCAACAACCGCCCCGAGTTCGCGAACCGAGCCGTCATCGACATCGTGCGCGACCGTCTCGTCGACGAGGAGAAGTCGATGCGTGCTCTCGCCCGCTACGGATTGCACGGCAATGCACGACAGGAGTTCCCCACCCTCTCAGGTGGCCAGAAGGCGCGGCTCGAGATCCTGTGTCTCGAACTCGACGGACACAACGTCCTTCTGCTCGACGAACCGACCGACAACCTCGACATCGAATCATCAGAGGCGCTCGAACAGGCTCTTGACGGCTTCGAAGGAACCGTCATCGCCGTCAGCCACGATCGCACCTTCTTGTCGACCCTCGACCGTTTCGTGATGATCACCGACGAGGGCGAAGTGTTCGGTCTCCCCGACTACGACATCGCCATGCGTGCCCTCGCCGATCCGGCAACGACCGCTTCGATCCGATTGGCCAAACCTCTGACCGGATCATGATCCGACGCCGCTCGTCAATGCGGCAGTGATCGAACCGATGGCAAGGAACGGGCCGAAGGGAATCGTCGACGTGCGTGTCGCGTGTCCGACCGACAACAGCACGGCCACGGTGAGCCCCGCCGAGACGAAGGCGACGAAGAGACCGGCCCAGACGATGTCGAGCCCGTCGACGGCGAACAGGCCGAGAACGGGTGCCATTCGCACGTCGCCGTCGCCCATGCCTCCGCGACTGGCCAGATGAAGAGCGAGCAGGACTCCGGTCGCCACGACGGCTCCGAGAAGTGCATCGACCACTCGATCTCCGCGACCCGTGAGCAAAGCGTCGACGACCACGAAAGTGAGTGCGATCGCGAAGAGCGGGTAGCTGATCTCGCGGGGGAGTCGCCGAGTGCGTAGATCGATTTCGGTGAGCACCACGAGGCCGACGAACAGTACGACGAGAGTTGCGGCGCGCAGGTTGGCCCCGAGTTCGAAGCCGGTGACCCCGGTGAGACCGATGACGACCAACCAGCCGAGAACGAACGACGTGCGCGTCGTGGATGCGAAGTGCGCAACGAGACGACGACCGATCAACCACAGCGCCGATCCGAAACTGATCATGAACATTGTCGACATGTCGATCTTCCTCCAAGACCGTCGACGATGTCATCGCTGCGACCCGACGTGGGTCAAGATCCCCACAAGAACCCGCCCCCACCCCCACTCTCTTGGCGTTCTGGGTCTGGGATCGGACGTCAGGCGTCGTTTTCTTGACCCAGAACACCGAGGACGTGGACAGGTCGTCGCCGAATCGAGCTCGTCGATGTCGACATTCGGGCATGGATGTCTCACGACTCGACTCGATCGCCCAGAAACAATTCGGCCTGATCACAGGTCAGCAAGCTCGAGGTGCCGGAATCACGCCTCGGCAATGGGCCCGACTTCACGAGACGGGCATGCTCCGCGCCATCCATCCGAGCGTGTCGAGTCTCTTCGCCTATCCCGACTCCACACATCAACGAATTCGGGCCGCGACACTCAGCATCGGTGGTCGACCCATCGCATCTCACCGGACAGCACTTCATCTCTGGGGAGCTTGGGAGCCGAACGACGACGAACCCATCGACGTGATCGTCGATCATCGAGCCGGTGGCCGTGAACTCACCGGGGTCACCGTTCACCGACCGAGGGACGTGAAGGAACTCGCCCCGATCAGAGTCGACGGCATTCCCGTCACCGTGCCCACACGATCACTCATCGACTTCGCGGCCGTCGCGCCGCACGCACTCGCGGCGGCCACCGAACGTCTACTCCTCGCCGGCACGATTTCGCGAGATCACATCCGTGCCGCAGTCGCCCGACACTCCAAGCAAGGGCGGCGCGGAATCGGCCCGGTTCGGGATCTCCTACGAACCTGGCCCTACGCCGACAAACCTGCCGAGTCGATTCTCGAAATGCGCGTCGAGCGTTTGCTCGCACCCACGGCGCTCCCACCGCATGAGACACAGATCGAAGTCGGACCATTTCGCATCGACTTCGGCTGGCCTCAGTGGAAGATCGCCGGCGAAGTGGACGGATGGGGCAAATACGACATGTTGGAACGGTTCAACAAGCAGACCGATCGGGATGCATACCTACAGGTTCGGGGATGGATGGTGCTCCACTTCACGTGGCGCGACGTCACCCGACGTCCACAGACGGTCGTTCGTCGACTGCGTGAAGCCCTCTGGTCCCGAGGCTGGCGGACCGACCTCGGTGTTCTGGGTCAAAAAAACGACGCCTGACGTCCGATCCCAGACCCAGAACGCCAAGGGCCGGGGGGAGGTGGACGGGGGTTATTCCTGGACGAGTTCGATGAGGGTGCCGAAAGAACCCTTGGGGTGAATGAATGCCACCGTCGTCCCCCGACTTCCCGGTCGCGGCTCCTTGTCGATCGGGGTCGCGCCGGCCGCGATCATCGCCTGCAAAGCCACGGCGCAATCGTCGACTCGGTACCCGATGTGATGCAGACCCTCGCCGCGCTTCTCGATCGCCTTGGCCACCGGACTGTCGTCACGGGTCGGCGTGAGCAGCTGCACGTAACTCTCGGCGACCTTCAACAACGCCTCTTCCACACCGTCACGCTCGACCACTTCGCGGTGGTCGACGGTCGCGCCGAATGCACGTCGGTAGTAATCGATGGCTGCCTCGAGATCATTGACGGCGATGGCCACGTGATCGATTTCGGTGAGAATCATGTCGTCAGCCTGCCACGACCATTCGTCAACGGCGGAATCGAGTGAGATTCGCCTCGCCCACCTTGGCGCGCAGTTCGGGATCGGTCACACCGAGACCTTCCTCGGGCGACAGACACAACACGCCGAGCTTTCCCTCGTGCATGTTGTGGTGGATCTGATACGCGGCCTCGCCCGTTGCATCGAGCGCGAAGGTCTGGCTGATCACCGGATGGATCATGCCCTTGGCAATGAGCCGGTTGGCCTGCCACGCCTCTTGATAATTGGCGAAGTGGCTACCGACGAGTCGCTTCAGTCGCATCCAGAAGTGGCGGTTGTCGAACTCCATCATGAAGCCGCTGGTGGCCGCACAGGTGACGACGGTTCCGCCGCGCTTGGCCACGTACATCGACGCTGCGAAGGTCGACCGACCCGGATGTTCGAACACGATGTCCGGATCCTCGCCCACCAGATCGCGGATGTCGGATCCGAGACGACGCCACTCCGATTCGTCGTGCGTGTGTTCGTCTTTCCAGAACTGATAACCAGCCGCCTTGCGATCGATGATCGCTTCGACGCCCATGTCGCGCAGGATCTGCGCCTTCTCGGCATTCGACACGACGCACACCGGAATGCCGCCGCCGTTCAACACGTACTGCGTCGCATAGGCGCCAATTCCCCCGGTCGCTCCCCAGATGAGGACGACGTCGCCTTGTTTCATCGCCGCACCGTTGGGCGACACCAACATTCGATAACTGGTCGAGTTGCACAACGCATTGACCGCGGCTTCTTCCCACGTGAGATGAGCAGGCTTGGGCATCAACTGGTTCGCCTTGACGATCGACAGGTCGGCCAGTCCACCGAAGTTCGTCTCGTAACCCCAGATGCGCTGATTGGCCGCGAGCATCGAATCGTCGTGAGCAGTGTTGTCCTGATCGTCGACGTGGTTGCAGTGCACCGTCACGTGATCGCCGGGCTTCCAGAGACGTACGGCCGACCCGACCTGCAGCACCACACCTGCGGCATCACTGCCGATCACCTGATACGGCTGGTCATGTCGCTTCGCCCATGCACTCTCGCGAGCGAGTCGTTTCATGGGCCCGAACGTCGACACTGGTTCGAAGATGCTCGACCACACGGTGTTGAAGTTGATACTGCTCGCCATGACCGCGACGTACACCTCGTCGGGTGCCAATTCGGGAGTGGGGACGTCACCGACGTGGATACTCCGACGCGGGTCCTTGTCGGACGACGCGACTCCCTCGAACATCCCCGTGTCCTCGACGCGGACGAAAGCCGCCCGATAATGGTCGGGAATGGGAAGGGCGGCGATGGTGGCCGAATCGGCCCCAGCGAGAACGGCATCGCGGATCTGGTCCATTCGCTGAATATAAATCACCTGGTTACTCCCGAGTAGGTTCGGGGTTCGACACCCGTCACCCGTGCCCTGTGCACCTTCTCGAAAGGCCCGTCATGCCTGGTTCCTACATCGTCGCTGGCGCCCGCACTCCCATCGGCAAGATGAGCGGTGCCCTCGCCTCGTTCTCAGCCGCCGATCTCGGTGGTTTCGCGATCAAGGCCGCGCTCGAGCGCGCCGGAGTCGCGGGCAACGAGATCGATCACGTGATCATGGGTCAGGTGCTCATGGCCGGCCAGGGACAGGTCCCCAGCCGTCAGGCCGCGGTCAAGGCCGGCATTCCGATGAACGTTCCGGCCGTCAACATCAACAAGGTGTGTCTCTCCGGACTCAACGCGATCTACCTCGCCGATCAGATGATCCAGGCCGGTGACGCCGACATCGTGATCGCCGGGGGCATGGAAAGCATGACCAATGCCCCCTACCTCGCCGACGGGGCACGAGGTGGTTTCCGTTACGGCAACACCGAATTGCGTGATGCGATCATCGCCGACGGCTTGTGGTGTGCCTTCGACGCCTGCCTCATGGGACTCGGAACCGAGCGTTACACCGGTGGCGGAATCTCCCGCGCCGAACAGGACGATCTGGCCATGAAGAGCAACCAGCGCGCCGCGGCCGCGGCCGACAAACTGGCCGAGGAGATCGTGCCGGTGAGCATTCCCCAGCGCAAGGGTGATCCGAAGATCGTGTCGACCGACGAAGGCGTCCGCGCCGAGACCACCATGGATTCTCTCGGTGGTCTGAAGCCGGCCTTCGACAAGGAGGGCACCATCACCGCAGCCAACGCGTCGCAGATCAGCGATGGTGGTTCGGCCATGGTGATCATGAGTGAGAAGGCCGTGAAGGCCCGGGGTGTCACCCCGCTCGGTCAGGTCGTGAGTTACGGCATGGTGGCCGGACCCGACAGCGCCTCCCTTCTCACCCAGCCGAGTCGGGCCATCCTCGCCGCCCTCGCCAAGGTCGGGATGAAGGTCAGCGACATGAAGCTGTTCGAATTGAACGAAGCCTTCGCCGCCGTGGGTATTGCATCGATGCGCGACCTCGGCATCTCCGACGACATCGTGAACGTGAACGGTGGCGCCATCGCCCTCGGTCATCCGATCGGCATGAGTGGCAACCGCGTCGCCCTCACCTTGTTGCACGAGCTTCGTCGCCGAGGCGGTGGGGTCGGAGCAGCCGCCCTGTGCGGTGGTGGTGGCCAGGGTGACGCCATCATCCTGCGCACCGTCTGATCACTCGATCGACGAAAGCCCAGGTCAGACGCGAAACTGGGTCAGTCTTTGACCTGGTTTCGTCATTTTCGTAACCTGATCGTCATACAAAGACGGGGGACACACTCGCTTTGTGCTCCGAGGCACCGACTCGGCTCTGACTCTTCCGCCCGCGGTCAGATCCGGTCCGGTGCCTCGGTCCGCGTCCGGGCCCGAACCGACATCACATCAGTCGTCGAGACATCACATCAGTCGTCAAGACGACGGCGCCCGCTGATGGCTCGACCCAGCGTCAGCTCATCGGCGTACTCCAGGTCCCCACCCACCGGAAGCCCGGACGCCGGTCGGGTGATGGTGATTCCGAACGGCTTCAGCAGTCGGCCGATGTACTGCGCGGTGACTTCGCCCTCGGTGTTGGGGTTCGTGCAGACGATGACTTCCTTGACCTCTTCCTCACCGACCCGCATGACGAGTTCGCGCATCTTCAACTGATCGGGTCCGATGCCCTCGATCGGATTCATCACACCGAGCAACACGTGATAGCGACCCTTGAACTCGCCGGTGCGTTCGAGAGGGATGATGTCGCGACTTTCTTCGACGACGCAGATGACCGATCCGTCGCGACGAGTGTCGGCACAGATCGGACACAGATCGTCATCGGCGAAGTTGAAACACTTGCTGCAGAACCGCACCCGTGCCTTCGCATCGGAAATCGCGGCCGAGAGTCGCTCGACGTCCTCGGCCGGCAACTTGAGAAGGTGAAAAGCGATGCGCTGCGCCGAACGCGGACCGATCCCGGGAAGCCGGCCGAGGTGATCGATGAGGTTCTGAACCGGAAGGGTGTACGTCGACGCCACGAGTCAGCTCTCAGGAATCTTTCGAGATGAACTTGGCATCGGGGAACGCTTCGAGGAGTTCCTGTTCGGCCGACTTCGCCGTGACCGTGGGCAACTTCTCGATGTCGTCGATGCTCATCTCGTGTTCGTCGAGCGGGTCGGTCGCCTTCTTGATCGGTTTGGTGGCGGGCTTGTCGTCGCGCACTTCGATCTCGACCGAACACGGACGTCCGGCAACGGTACGAATGGCCGTCGACAGATCGTCGATGTAGTCACGGACCCGCTTGGCGGCATGTTCGTTCTCGACCTGGAGAACGATCGATTCACCGCGCGCGATCGGCTTGGCCATCTGCGCCACGGCCCGCCGCATTCCCGCCAGCGATCCGACGACACCGTCGTTCCATCGGGTCACGACCGCGTCGAGTGATCCGCCGGCCGGGGCAGGGCTCGCCGCGGTGACTGGTGACTCGACCGTCGGTGCGTCGATGTTCGGTGTCTCGACGACCGGAACGGTCGCGGACTCGGCGGGCGCGGTCGGCCGAGGTGTGGATCCGGACGAATCGCGACCGACGCGACCACCGAGCACCGCGCGGCCCGTGGTCGGATTCACCGGAGCCGGAGTCACGGCCCGTTCGGCCATCTCACGTTCGAGTTTTTCGACGCGCCCGAGCAATGCATCGATGCCGGTGTCGAGTTGTCGATGCACGAGTCGGACGAGAGCGACTTCGAGAATCACCCGTTGATCGGGCGCCCCGCGCATGTCGAGCACCGCGGCACCGAGGGTCTCGATCACCTTCACGATGCGCGCCGTTCCGAGCCGACGGGACTGATCGGCGAGAACCTCGGCCCTGCGCTCCTGGACCTGCACGAGTTCGGGAGCCATCTGAGTGAGGAAACAATCGCGCAGATGGCGCACCAGATCGTCGACGATCGTGCGCGGGTCGCGACCGTGATGCACGGTTCGGGCCACCGCGGCCAACAGGCGACCCGGGTCGAAGTCGACGAGTGCTTCGATGAATTCGTCGACCGGTGTGACCTCGTCGAGAACTCCACCCGTGGCGGCCAAGAGTTCGAGGGCCGACAAGGTGTCACGGGCCGAACCACCGCCCTGGCGCAGGACCGCTTCGAGACCGGAGTCGTCGAGCTCGATCCCGGCATCGGATGCCACCCATCGCACGTGCTTCTCGAGATCGTCGACCGGAAGGAGGTGGAACTGCAGATGCTGAGTGCGACTACGAATCGTCTCGGGCACCTTCTCCGGGTCGGTGGTGGCGAGCACGAACACCACGTGCGCGGGCGGTTCTTCGAGGGTCTTGAGGAGAGCCGCCGCTGCAGGGCCCGTGAGCTGATGCACCTCGTCGAGGATGTACACCTTGTGACGACCGGGTGATCCGAGAGCTGCCGTGGAGACGATGTCCCGGATGTCTTCGATACTGCGATTGCTCGCGGCGTCGAGCTCGATCACGTCGAAACTGTTTCCGGCCTGCACGGCGAGACACGATCCGCAACCACAGCAGGGTTCGCCGTCGACCGTCGCCTCGCAGTTGAGAACCTTGGCCAGAATTCGAGCGGTCGTGGTCTTGCCCGTCCCACGCGGTCCGGAGAAGAGGTAAGCATGACCCACGCGCTCGTTGGCCACCGCGTTCTTGAGGGCGCGAGCGACGTGATCCTGACCGCGCAATTCGTCGAATCGCTGCGGCCGGTAGCGCCGATAGAGCGCCTGATATTCGGTCGATTCGGCCATCACTCGACGACTCTACTCAGGGGGTGAAACGACGGGAATGCCCCGACTCGGACCGGTGTCGCCAACTACCGTGGAGAACGACCATGGGCCGACTCACGATGACCCGTCCGTTCGTCGTCCGCATCGTGATGTCGGCGACGATCCTGCTGACAGCTCTCGCTGCGATGCTGTCGGCATTCTCGTCCCCGGCCGCGGCCGAAACCATGCTCGTGTCCTCGACTCCGGCTGATGGTGCCGAACTCACCGCGGCCCCGACTCAGATCACCGTCGTGTTCGATCAAGCGGTACCACCCAACTCGGTGGTGCAAGCAGTCTGCAATCAACAGCCCGCGCCACTCGGTGTCGTCCAAGTCGGAGCCGACGGGATTTCGCTCGCCGTCCCGATCGTGGGCGCCTTGCCGATCGGCACCTGCAACGTCACGTACTCGGTACCGCAACCCGACGGAAAGGTCGCGACGGGCGGCTTCTCCTTCGAGGTCCTCGACCCGGCGTCGGGGGCCGTGGGCACCGACGGAACCGACCCGACCGATGGCGGAAATCTGGCCACTGATCCACCTCCGGTGAGTGGACCACTCGGCCTGGCTCGCCTCGTGTCGTACCTGGCCATGGCCGCACTGTTCGGAGGGGCGATGTTCATCGCCCTCGTCTGGCCCGAAGGGGTCGACGACATGCACGTCCCCCGCTACCTGCGTCTGGCCTGGATTCTCTCGCTCGTGTCGACTTTCTTCGTCGCCGGACTCACCACCAGTCTCACGACCGGCAAGTCCGTCACGAGTTCTCTCGTGCCGACCGCGTGGATGGAACTCTTCGACTCCGCATCGGGTGCCGCGGTCGTCCTGCGTTTCGTCCTGGTTGCCGCATCGTTCTCGATCGTCGCCCGCCCCGATCGACTCATCGATCCGGCCACGCAGTTGATCTCGCTCGCTCCGTCGGGCCTCGCCGTCGCGACATTGGCGTTCACTCGCGCGACCCCCGACTTCTCGGTGGTCGGCACCGTCGCCGGACTCTTCCATTCGATGTCGGTCGCCCTCTGGATCGGTGGTCTGGTGATTCTCGTCCAGGCGGTCCTCGTCGCTCCCGGCGAGGAAGACCTCGTTCACGCAGTGCGTGGATTCACGCGACTCGCACCGGCTCTGATCACCGTCGCCGTCGTCTCGGGAATGATCCACTTGTATCAACTCGATGGTGGGGCGATTCTCTCGAGTCGTCATGGTCGACTCATCGTGCTCAAGTCGATCGGCGTGGCGGCCATGGTCTACTTCGGCATGCTCACACGCCAGGTCGTGGCGACTCGACTGCGCAAAGCCAAGGCGCTCAACGCCAAGCTCACCGGCAGCCTGCGTCGTGCCGTCGCCACCGAAGCGGCACTCGGTGTCTTCGCGCTCGCTCTGTCCTCCTGGGCAGTGGCAACTCTTCCCGACCGAGTCACACCACCAGGAACCGATCGAACGAAGTACGCCTACGTCGGTGATCGATCGGGTGGCGCCTTCGACGTGCAGTTGAAGATCACTCCGGCGCGGATCGGTCTCAATGCCGTGCGCATCGACGTCTATTCACCCGAGTCCGGTCTCACCGATCTCACCGTGCAGTTCAATCCACCCACGTCCGACACGGCGAGTGTCACTCTCGTCGTTCCGCTCGACGGAGCCGGTGCCGCGCGACTCCCGCTCACCGAAGGTGTGCCGTTCGGTGTCGCCGGACTCTGGAACGTGGTGGTCACCGGCAACGGTCCCGACGGACCCCTGCCGTCGGTCACCTATCCCGTGTCGGTGACCGGCAATGACGGTCTCGTTCCCGACGTCGTCGTCACCACGACGACTGTTGCCGGAACTGCAGCAGCCGGTACCGCGACGGCCGGGACGGCGGTGACGGTACCGATCACCGCCTTGGTGCCGATCGGCCAGACGGTCGCCCCCACGTCGACTCCGTGAGCCCGGCGGCGACGGGCTAGCGTTCCCGCCGTGACCAGTGGCAACCCGATGCACGACAAGTTGGACGACCTGCGCGATCGCAAGCAGCAGGCGTTGCAGGCCGGTTCGCCCCGAGCGATCGAGCGCCAGCACGAAAAGGGCAAGCTCCTCGCTCGTGAACGCATCGATTATCTCCTCGATCCGGGATCGTTCCAAGAACTCGACATGCTCGCCCGCCACCGCGCCCATGCGGCCGGCCTCGAAGAGCGTCCGTACACCGACGGAGTCATCACCGGATGGGGAACCATCGAGGGTCGCAAGGTCTTCGTCTTCTCTCAAGACTTCACGGTCTTCGGCGGTGCCCTCGGTGAAGTGTTCGCCGAGAAGATCCACAAGTTGATGGATCTCGCCCTCAAGGTCGGCGCGCCGGTGATCGGCCTCAACGACGGTGCCGGCGCTCGCATCCAAGAAGGTGTCGTCTCACTCGCGAGCTACGGCGGCATCTTCTACCGCAACGTTCTGTCGAGTGGTGTCATCCCGCAGATCTCGGTGATCCTCGGACCATGTGCCGGGGGCGCGGTGTACTCACCGGCGATGACCGACTTCATCTTCATGGTGCGCGAGTCGAGTCACATGTTCATCACTGGTCCCGATGTCGTGAAAACCGTGACCGGCGAGGAGGTGACGCTCGAGGAACTCGGCGGCGCCATGAGCCACGCGAGCAAGTCGGGTGTCGCCACGTTCGTCTCGGCCGACGAGAAGGCATGTCTCGACGACGTGCGCTACCTCGTGGCTTTCCTTCCGCAGAACAACATGGAAGAACCGCCCACCGTCGACTCGGGCGACGACCCGGATCGGCTCTGCGAGGATCTGCGCGACATCCTCCCGCCGTCTCCCAATCAGCCATACGACATGAAGAAGGTCATCATGTCGGTGGTCGACGACGGGGAGTTCTTCGAGTACTTCCCACACTGGGCCAAGAGCATCGTGTGCGGTTTCTCCCGCGTCGACGGCCAGACCGTCGGTGTGGTCGGCAATCAGCCGATGGTGCTGGCCGGTGTGCTCGACATCGAGAGTGCCGAGAAGGCGGCGCGTTTCGTCCGCACCTGCGATGCCTTCAACATTCCGTTGCTCACCTTCGTCGACGTTCCCGGATTCCTTCCGGGCGTCGACCAGGAGTACGGCGGCATCATCCGCCATGGTGCCAAGTTGCTCTACGCGTATTGCGAAGCAACGGTGCCGCGCATCCAGATCATCACCCGCAAGGCGTACGGCGGGGCCTACGTCGTGATGGACTCCAAGTCGATCGGGTCCGACCTTGCCTACGCGTGGCCGACCGCCGAGCTCGCCGTCATGGGTCCGAACGGAGCCGTCGAGATCGTGTATCGACGTGAGCTCCAGCAGGCCGCCGATCCGGTCGCCCGTCGCGCCGAACTCGTCGCCGAGTACACCGAGAAGTACGCCAACCCGTACGCCGCTGCCGAGCGTGGCTACATCGACGACGTGATCGACCCGGCCGAGACCCGACAGAAGATCGTGGCCGGATTCCGCATGCTCCGGAGCAAGCGCGAAGAGCTGCCCCGCCGCAAGCACGGAAACATGCCGCTCTGATCGAGCCCGTCATGTCGACCGAGATTCACCCCGTTCCCTCCGACGACGAAGCCGTTGCGATCACGGCCGCCGTCGAGGCCTTGTGGCCGCGTCCCGTCGTGGTCGTCGATGAAGGAGTGTCGCGCCGCTCGTCGTGGCGTTTCAGTGGACGATGGTGGTCACCTCCCATCGTGTCGCGACGCGGACGCCCCTTCTGATCGCCCCGACGACACCGAAGTAGATATGTACTTCGTACGGCACCACTCCCCGACGGTCAAACTTCTGGGCAGGGATGCCGACGATGAAGGTTCTAGTCTGGAGTCCGATCGCCCTGATCGCCGATTCCGTGCGCTCTTTCCTCGCAGACGATCCGCGCTTCGCTGAGGTCACGACATTCGGAGCGAAAGATGTGGGGCCGAACCCACGAACATCGATCGATGCCGATCTCGTGATCGTGATCGGGGTACCGCTCGACGAGTGCCGTCGAGTCTTCGACGCTCTCGACATCGACGGTCGATCACGCACCGTGGCGGTGTACCTCGCTCGATCGCCCGACCCCTTCTTCGAATCCCGTGCTCTCCTCTTCGGTTTCGCCGTAGTGGCCGATCTGTCGGCCCCGACAACCGATGTCGTGACCAGCCTTCTCGACGCGGCCGAGAGCGGACCCACCATCTCCTTGGCATCCACCTGGACTCTCGACCAGCGAACTCCGGTCGAAGTCCTCTTCTCGCCGCATTGCCGCGACGAACGAGACGTCGACATTCTCCGTCACATCGTGAACGGTCATACCGATTCACACATCGCCGAGATCCTCAATCTGAATCCGCAAACGATTCGCAACCGAGTGAGCAACATGCTCCTCGAATCGGGCATGACCAATCGGACCCAGTTGGCGGTCGACTTCTACCGCTCACAACTCGCTCAACGAGGAGTCACGTCTCTCGCATAGCGATACGACTCGAGAAGTTGCGGAAATCTCACGCACGCCATGGCCAACTGTGTGCGATTGGCGAGGTGAGATCGCTCCAGCATCTTGCTCACTCGATTGCGCACCGTCTGCGACGAGAGGAACACCTTGGCCCCGATCTCACGATCCGACAGACCCATGGTGATGAAGGCCAGAATGCGCGAGTCGGTCTCGTCCTGGCACAGGCTCGTCGCGAAGAACTGAGTTCCTCCCGAATCGGAGTCGACCGACACCTCTTCTTCGTAGTCTCCTCGCCGAATCGCGTCCAGAGCATCGACGATGTCTCGGGCCGGTCGTCGGAGATCGACACATCCGTCGAATCCGTGCGCAATCGCCGACCGGGACCGTATCCACTGCGTTCCGATCGCACCGATGACCGTCGTGTTGCCATCCGCACGTTTCCGTTCGTCCCGGTGGCGACACCAGCGGTCGATCGCCGCTTCGGTCACGATGATCACGTCGTCGGCATTGGGTCGAAACCAGTCGCTCTCGACATCGATGATGTCGACGGAGTTGGCGACCACCCCGGTCACGTCACCGAGTTCGTCGGCCAGCACTTGCGACAAGCGAGTATTGGTCGAGACGATTCGAAGACACACGTGTGCCGTCGGTTCAGAAGTGCTACTCTCCCGCCGCGCCGTCGAATCCATCGTCTTCACACGAACATTTTTCAGAACTCGCATCGTCCGAGTGGAGACACAAATGTCCTCTTCGCCTGTGACAGGCGTTTCGTGACGAAAGTACCGTCCTCGACGACTACGGTCGGCGAGTATGGAAGTCACCTCCGTGGCCGACGATCTGGCCGTCCTTCATCATGGCGGCGACGTACACCGTTTGACCGAATTGCGACCGGACACCGAGTACGACTTCGCTGGCACGTCGTTCCGCACGCTGTCGCGACCAACCGGTGAGCTGCTCTGCCGATTCGCCACAGTGAACGACGTTCACTTCGGTGAAGTCGAGTGCGGGAAAATGGATCAAAATTCCGCTGGTCCGATCCAACGACGCGAACCGCACGAGACTCCTCATCCCGAGTTGATGAATCAGGCCGCCGTGCGCGAGATCGCAGCGATCGATCCACTCGCTGTTCTCGTGAAAGGTGATCTCACTCTCGACGGAACCGACGATGAGTTCGCCGCTTTCGAACGGTGCTACCGCCCCGTCTTCGGCGATCGTCTTCATGCCGTGCGCGGCAATCACGACGCGTATCACGATCAAGGTGTGTACGACCACGACCTCTGGATCGAGATGCCCGGTCTCTGCGTCGCTCTCATGGACACCGTGATCCCCACCGAAACCACGGGGGCGTTCACCGACGATCAGATGACGTGGCTCGACGACCGCGCCGGATCGACCGATCGTCCGATCCTCGTGATGGGCCATCACCAACAGTGGGTCGACGGGAAGCGCAGTGACGACTACTTCGGGCTTCATCCCGACTCGAGTGACGCCCTCGATCGAGTCGTGGCCCGACACCGGCACATCATCGGTTACACCGCCGGGCACACCCATCGCCATCGAGTGCGCCGCATGCCCTGCGGCGCACCGACCGTCGAGATCGGCACACTCAAGGACTTCCCCGGTACGTGGGCCGAGTACCGCGTGTACGAGGGTGGGATCATGCAGGTGGTCCACCGCATCTCGGATCCGGAGGCTCTCGCATGGAGTGAACGGTGCCGCGGGCTCTACGCCGACTTCGGCATGCAGTACGAGTCGTACGCCCTCGGTTCCCTCGACGAACGTTGTTTCGTCTTCCCCACTCGACGGCCATGACCGACGAACGGCTCTCGGCCGGCCTACGAGCGGCAAGCGTCCCACCGTTCCACGCGATGGCGATGTCGGCTCGCGCGACGGAGCGTGCCGCCCGTGGTCTACCCACGATGTTCCTCCAAGTGGGGCAACCGAGTTCCGGCGCGCCGCTCGGCGCTCGCCGCGCGGTGATCGCCGAACTCGAGGCCGACCGACCGCTCGGCTACACCAACTCTCCCGGACTTCCCGCCCTCGCCCGCCGGATCGTCCGCCACTACGACGAGACGTACGGAGCCACCGTGTCGGAGGATGCGATCACGGTCGTCTCGGGAGCATCGGCTGGTTTCACGTTGGCGTTCCTCGCATCATTCGACGTCGGCGACCGCGTCGGAGTGATCGAACCGGGATATCCGTGCTACCGCAACACTCTCCTCGCACTCGGGATCACTCCGGTGTCGATTCCGGTCGGACCCGAATCGCGCTGGTCGCCCACGATCGAACGACTCGAATCCGTCGGACCACTCGACGGACTGGTAATCGCCTCGCCGTCGAATCCGACCGGAACGGTTCTCGACGCGACATCGCTCGACTCGCTCGTTCGCTATTGCGACGACCGAGGAATCCAACTCGTCGCTGACGAGATCTACCACGGCATCACATACACCGGCTCGGCCCCTTCGGTCGTCGGACGGAGCAGTCGAGCGGTCGTGATCAATTCGTTCTCGAAGTACTTCTCGATGACCGGGTGGCGGCTCGGGTGGATGGTGGTTCCCGATCACCTCCGTGACGCTGTCGACCGGCTCCAACAGAACCTCTACATCTGCGCTCCCCACGTGAGTCAAGTGGCCGGGCTCGCCGCCTTCGACTGCACCGATGAACTCGACGCACACGTCCGGCGTTACGCCGAACACCGCGATCGGCTGATCGCTGGCCTTTCCCATGCGCGGATCACCGACATCGCCGACGCCGATGGAGCCTTCTACGTGTACGCCGACGTGAGTCATCTGACCGACGATTCGATGCATCTCTGCCATCGCTGGCTCGACGAACTCGGTGTCGCCGCCACCCCGGGCCTCGATTTCGACCCGACCCGAGGCCACCGATACGTTCGCTTTTCGTACGCAGGCGTTCTCGATCACATCGAGCGGGCCGGCGAGTTGCTGGCCGACTGGACACCATGAGCGAACCGACGACACCTCTGCACGATCTCCGCGTCATCGATCTGTCGACGGTGATCGCCGGTCCGAATTGCGCCCGTTACCTCGCCGACTTCGGGGCCGACGTCATCAAGGTCGAACGTCCCGACACGGGGGACAGTCTGCGCAACATGGCGTGGAAGGACCCGCGCGACGGAATCGGACTGTGGTGGAAGCTGGCCAACCGCAACAAGCGAACCATTGCCCTCGATCTCAAGAAGGACTCCGACCGCGAGGTGTTCCTGCGCTTGATCCGTGATGCCCACGTGCTCGTCGAGAACTTCCGACCGGGCACACTCGAACGACTCGGGCTCGGGCCTGATCGACTGCACGAGATCAATCCCGATCTCGTCGTCACGCGGGTGAGCGGCTTCGGGCAGACCGGTCCCTACGCCGACCGCCCTGGCTTCGCCTCGATCGCCGAGTCGATGTCGGGGTACGCGGCCGTCAATGGAGACAAGGACGGTCCACCGCTCCTTCCGGCCATCGCCCTCACCGACGAACTCACCGCACTGGTCGCGGCCTTCGCCACCATGGTCGCCGTTCACTCACGGGTCGGACAGGTCGTCGACGTCAGCCTTCTCGAGAGCATCTTCCACGTGATGGGTCCCGTGGCATCTCTCTACGCCCTGACCGGCGAACTCCAACCCCGTCTCGGTTCCGGACTCCCCTACACGGTGCCGCGTGGTGTGTATCGCTGCCGAGATGGTTCGTGGGTCGGGGTCTCGGCGTCGTCCGACACGGTCGCCGCCCGCGTGATGCAAGTGCTCGGCGTCGGCGACGACCCGAGATTCACCACGTTCGCCGGCCGAACGGAACATCGCGACGAACTCGAAAGGAGAATGGTCGACTGGTGCGCCGAGCGCAACCGAGACGACGTCATACGAATCTTCGAAGATGCCGAAGCCGCGAGTGGCCCCGTCCTCGACATGGCCGACATCGCGGTCGACCCGCACTTCCTCGCGCGAGAAGCCGTCGTCGACGTGGACGGAACGCCGATGCAGAACCTCATCGCCCGTCTGTCGCGCACACCGGGTCGACTTCGTCACTCTGGCCGATCCCTCGATGCCGACGGGGAGCAGATCCGCGAGACAGGATGGAACTCATGAGCACGAAGCCCTACGTCTACGTCGCCGGCCCACTGTTCGACGAAGGTGAACGCTGGTTCATCGAGAAGGTCGATGCGTTGGTCCGGGAATGCGGATACGACACGTTCTTGCCCCACCGTGACAATCCTCCCAAGACCGTCGACAACGTCCATCTCATCTTCGAGAACGACAAAGGCGGTATCGACCGCTGCGATGTCGTGGTCGCCAACCTCAACGGCATCACGACCGACGACGGTACGGCGTGGGAGATGGGTTACGCCTTTGCTCACGGCAAGCACATCATCGGTCTCTACACCGACTGGCGGGCCCGATTTCCCGAGCCGAACGAAGTCGTCAACCTGATGATGCAGTGCTCGATGAACCAGCTCGTGCGATCGCTCGACGAACTGCGCTCGGCCCTCGTCGACTGGCGAACGACTCGAGGCTGATCAGACGCCGGTGCCGATGGGGCAACTCACACCGGTTCCGCCGATACCGCAGTACCCGTTGGGGTTCTTACCGAGATACTGCTGGTGATACGGCTCGGCGTAATAGAAGTCGGTCAAGGCGGCAACCTCGGTGGTGATCGCCGGATAGCCAGCGGCCGAGAGACGTTCTTGATACACACGAACCGACTCGGACGCAGCAATCGCTTGTTCGGCCGACGTCGTGTAAACCGCGCTTCGGTACTGGGTGCCGATGTCGTTGCCCTGCCGCATTCCTTGCGTGGGATCGTGGTTCTCCCAGAAGACCCGTAACAGATCGTCGTACGACACCTGCGACGGATCGAACACCACCAGGACCACTTCGGTGTGTCCGGTGAGTCCGCTGCAGCACTCCTCGTACGTGCAATTCGGGGTGTAGCCGCCGGCGTACCCCACCGCGGTCGAGTACACGCCGGTGGTCTGCCAGAACTTGCGCTCGGCTCCCCAGAAACAACCCATGCCGAACACGGCGGTCTGCAGACCGGATGGCCACGGAGCAGTGAGTGGCGTCCCGAGAACGAAGTGCTCGGGAGGAACCGGCATCGTCTGATCGACCCGACCCGGCAGGGACTGTTCCGGCGACACCATCGACACGTTCTTCTTGGCGAACAACATGAGGGAAGACTACGGGCGTTTCAACGGCTCACTTGCACAGCAGAGTGTCGATTCGGCGCGCGGCCACCGAGAGTCCGACCACCGTCAACACGCCCAGGTACACGACGTGCACGACGATTCCCCACGTCGCGACGCCGAGGCTGGCCGCGCGAACCAGGGCGACACCGTGATACAGCGGACTGATCTGTACGACCCACCCGAGATCACCGTAGGACGAGAGCGGATAGAAGGTCGCCGAGAAGAGGAACATCGGCAGCACGATCGTCTGCACCCAGTCGAAGTCCTCCCACGATCGCATGAACGTGGTCGCTGCCATTCCCACCGACGCGAAGGCCGCGCCGAGCAACAAACAAGCGGGAACGGCGAGTACGACCGTCCACGACGCGGTGAGACCCAGTGCCACCAGACAACCGAGAAACACGATCGAGTAGAGCGTTCCACGCGTGAGAGCCCAGCCGATCTCGCCGACAGCGACGTCCCGTGAACTCATCGGAGTGGCGAGGACACCGTCGTACAGGCGGGCGTGTCGGAGCTTGAAGTAGATGTTCATCGTGCTGTCGTAGACCGCCCCGTTCATGGCCGAACTGGCCATGAGAGCGGGGGCCACGAACTCGGCGTATTCGATCGAACGTCCGGCGAAGTCGACGTCGCCGATGAGCGATCCGAAGCCGATCCGGATCGAGAACAAGTAGAAGAGGGGCTCGAAGAACCCCGAGACGATGATCATCCACGACAGCTTGTTGACGTAGAGACTTCGTTCGATCATGCGGTGGGCCCGTCGCGACTGACGCAGAATCGGCGGCACGACTCGGAACACCAACGCCGAACCGTTCATCGGTACAGCCTTCGGGCGAAGAATCGATCGCACAGGACCAATCCGACCATTACGTAGGCGACGAGAACCGCGACGTGACCCGTCACCGCCCAGAATCCGATGGTCTCCAGGACGAAGCCGCGGCTCAGCTCGACTCCGTGCCAGAGAGGTGTCACCCAGGCGATCGGTCGAACGACTGCCGGTAGCGAATCGATCGGATAAAAGGCGCCACCGAACAAGAAAAGCGGTGTCACCACGAAACGCTGGACGTAGTTGAACGACTGGTCGTATTCGCGTGTCGCTGCGTAGGCCGCCACCGTGGTGGAGAACGAGAGGCCGCAGAGAATCGCCGACAGGGTGGCCGGGATCAGACCCCACGATCTCGTATCGGGAACGACGGCGAGAACGACTCCGACTCCGACGACCCCGAGGGCCACGCGCGTCGCCCACCACAGCAACTGGCCCGACACGATCTGACGTGAACTCAGGGTGGTGGCCGCCATCGATTCGAAGGTCCCCTCCCATTTGAAGCCGGCGAGGACGGGATAGGTCGACTCGAACGAGCCGACGAGCATGGCCGTGGTGGCCAGGAGTCCCGGCCCGAGGAAGGCCAGATAATCGACTCCACCCAAACTCGCCGACGACGACGTCTGCGAGTCGACGAGAGATCCGACACCGAGTCCCATCCCGAGCAGGAACAGGATCGGCTGCACGAATCCGAGAGTGAGGTTCGTCTTCCAGATCCGCTTGAGGAGAGTCATGTGACTCTCCCACACACGAATCGCCGGAGGCGTCGACACGATTCAGTCCACCAAAGATCGGCCGGTGAGACGGAGGAAGACGTCTTCGAGGGTGCTGCGACGCACGAGTGCACTCTCGGGAATCAGGCCACGGGCATGTACCTCGTGCAGAACCGCCTCACCGTCATCGGCATAGACGAGGACTCGATCGGGAAGGACTTCTTGTCGATCGCCGAGATCGATGAGTCGCGAGCCCTGTTCGACATTCGTTCCTGCAGCGAATCGCAACTCGAGTACTTCGCGAGTCGAGTGTTGCTCGATGAGTTCACGCGGGGAACCTTCGGCGACGATCAATCCGCCGTCCATGACGACCAGCCGATCGCACAACTGCTCGGCCTCGTCCATGTAATGAGTCGTGAGCACCAGAGTCACACCCTGTTGCTTGAGCCGATACAGGCGATCCCACAGGATGTGTCGGGCCTGCGGGTCGAGACCGGTCGTCGGTTCGTCCAGTAGCAGGAGTTCGGGTTGGTTGATGAGGCTTCGTGCAATGGTGAGACGGCGCTTCATGCCTCCACTCAGCGGCTCGACGCGAGAATCCGCCCGATCGGCCAACTGTACGAACTCCAGAAGCTCGCGCGCCCGTGACTTGCACTCCGCACGTGGGATGTCGAAATAGCGTCCGTAGACGACGAGGTTGTCGAAGACGGTGAGTTCGCTGTCGAGATTGTCCTGTTGCGGAACGACGCCCATGCGAGCCCGGATCTCACGGCCGTGCGTCGCCGGATCGAGGTCGAACAGGCGAAGCGTGCCGGTCGACACCGGAGAGACACAGCCGATCATCCGCATCGTGCTCGACTTCCCCGCTCCGTTCGGACCGAGGAACCCGAACGATTCACCCGGTGCGATCTCGAAGTCGATGCCTTTCACCGCCTGGAAGTCACCGAATTTCTTGGTGAGCCCTTGCGCGACGACGATCGGAGACACGTCGACACGATAGTCCCGAAGCCGTGCGTCGTAGTGTGGCCGTGATGTTCGTCCGTGATCTGACCGCTGCCGATCTGCTCGTCGCCCATGCCATCAATCAGGAGAACGTTCCCGCCGTCGGCCACGAGACTCTTGACGACTTCGGTCGAATCTTCGAGGTCTGCAACATCGCCCTCGCCCTCGAGGACGAAGGAGTGGTGCGCGGTTTCTGCATGGTTCTGCCTCCCGGCACCACATACGACAGTCCGAATTACCTCTTCTTCGCCGATCGTTTCGACGACTTCGTCTACCTCGACCGAGTCGCCATCACCGCGAGCCACCAGGGTCGTGGCGGCGGCGTCTTGCTCTATCGCGAAGTCGAACGCCGCGCCGTCGCGCCCTGGTTCGCACTCGAAGTGAACGTGAAGCCACCCAACGAAGGGTCACTGCGTTTTCATCGACGCGAAGGTTTCGTCGAAGTGGCTCAGGAAGAGACCAGGCCTGGCAAGATCGTCAGCTTGATGGTCAAACGACTGATCTGATCAACGTCGGTCGGGAAGAAAGCGAAAACGATCGCGTACGTCGGCGACACGCTCGGCGTCGACGTCGGCGAACAGTGTGCACTCTTCATCGGGTCCGACGGCCAACACCTCACCGAACGGGTCGATGATCGTGCTGTCGCCCGAGTACACGAGACCACCACCCTCACCGACCCGATTGCAGCCGATGACATACGCCTGGTTCTCGATCGCGCGCGCCCGCAGCAGAGCGAGCCAGTGTTCACGTCGGGACGACGGCCAATTGGCCGGGATCACGTAGACATCGGTGTCGGTGGCGAGTCCCCAGAATTCGTCGGCGAATCGCAGGTCGTAACACACGAAGAGCGACACGCGCAGGTCGTCGACTCGGACCGTCACCAATTCGTCACCCGGACGCACGAAGCGATCTTCCCCGCCGAAGGTGAAGGGGTGGATCTTGCGGTAGCGATGAACGTCTCCGGCGGGATCGGCCAGCACCAGAGTGTTGGCCGGACGACGATCATCGGAGGAGGAATCGGCCGGAATCTCGGGGCACGACCCGGCGACCCAGATGCCGAGCCGCTCCGCCGTCGTCCGCAAGAACTCCGAGGACGGACCGTTCTCGGGTTCGGCGAACGACTCCGACTGAACGGCGAAACCGGTGGAGAACGTCTCCGACAGCACGACGAGGCGCGCCCCTTCGTCGGCGGCGGCCGCGATTCGCGGCGCGAGTCGCTCGAAGTTGGCCTCTCGATCACACCACACGATGTCGTGTTGAACAGCAGCGACCTTCACGACCGACCACCTCCTGACGACAGTGTCGTCAGCCGTTCGACGGCATGGTCGATCGACGAGTCTCGTTTGCAGAAGGCGAATCGCACCAGATGCCGTCCTTCGTGGCGGTGGTCTCGATCGTAGAACACGACGTTCGGAATCGCGACCACACCGCAACGCTCCGGAAGCGACCGGCAGAAGGCGTATCCGTCGCCACTCGGGTCGATCGGTCGGATGTCGACGGTCACGAAATAGGTTCCTCGTGGGACGAACACGTCGAAACCCGCCGCGGTGAGTCCACTCACGAGACGATCACGCTTCGCCTGCAGGTCGGTTGCCAGATCGACGAAGTAACGATCCGGAAGGCGGAGTCCGACCGCGATCGCCGGCTGGAACGGACCCGACGACACATAGGTGAGGAATTGCTTGGCCGAACGCGCGGCGGCCACCAAGCCGGACGGACCACAGATCCATCCCACTTTCCAACCCGTCGTGTTGAAGGTCTTGCCTCCACTCGAGACGACGAGCGTGCGCTCGCGCATTCCAGGCAGGGTGGCGATCGAACGGTGTCGTGTGCCGTCGTAGGTGAGGTGCTCGTACACCTCGTCCGAGACGACGATCAGATCGCGCTCGATCGCCAACTCGGCGATCGTCTTCAACTGTTCGTCGTCGAGCACGACTCCGGTGGGGTTGTGCGGTGTGTTGAGGAGCAGGACACGAGTGCGATCGGTGACGGCCGCCCGCAACTCATCGGGATCGAAGTCGTAGTGAGGTGGACGAAGGGTCACCGGTCGAGCCACCGCTCCGGCCATGGCGATACACGCCTGATACGAGTCGTACATCGGCTCGAGGAGGACGACTTCGTCACCGTTCTCGAGCAGACCGAGCAGACAAGCGGCCAACGCCTCGGTCGCGCCGGCCGTCACGAGGATCTCGGCATCGGGGTCGTAGTCGAGAGATTGGAAGCGGCGCTGGTGTTCGCCGATCGCCTCCCGGAGCGTCGGCACGCCCGGGCCGGGTGGGTACTGATTCTGACCATTCCGAATCGCGTCGACAGCGGCGTCGAGAACTTCGATCGGGCCGTCGTAGTCGGGAAAGCCCTGCCCGAGATTCACCGCGCCGGTGCTCGTCGCCAGAGCCGTCATCTCGGCGAAGATCGTGGTTCCGAACTCACGAAGCTTCGAGGTGACGAACGAAGTGTGGTCCACGCACGCAGGCTAATTCGCCCGCTCCGACGGAACGACCCGAGATCGGATCAGGAGTGCTCGAGAACGTCGAGAATCGCGTCGAGCAGACCACTGGCCCCGAATCGGAACGTGTCGGGAGTCGCCCACGACTCACCCATGACGTCATCGGCCAGCGTGAGGTACACCGCTGCGTCGGACACGCTACGGATACCTCCCGATGGTTTGATCCCCACCGATCTGGACGATGTCGCGATCACGTCGAGCATGGTGCGAACTGCTTCGGGTGTCGCTGACACCTTCGACTTGCCGGTGGAGGTCTTGATGAAATCGGCACCCTGAGCGATCGCGAATCGAGCCGCATCGGCGATGACATCGATGCGTTCCAGTTCGCCGGTTTCGAGGATCACCTTCATCTGCCGGGGTGCGACGACCACCTCTCGCACGGCGCTCACGACCTGCTCCACCCTCGCCGTGTCGCCGGCGAGAAAGGCGCGATACGGAAGGACCAGATCGATGTCGTCGGCACCATCGGCGATCGCTGACCTCGTCACGGTGAGGATGTCGGCGAGCGGCTCGTCGCCGGAAGGAAAGTTGACGACGGTCGCCACCTTCACGTCGGTGTCCATGAGCGCCACCACGGCGTCCCGTACGAATCGTGGCCACACGCACACGGCGGCGACCGAACCGAATGGGGTCACGGCTCGTGAACAGAGACGGTGCACGGCATCGAGCGTGCAATCATCGTCCAGATCGGTGAGATCGAGCGACGCGAGCGCCCGGCGAGCGGTGCTCGCAGCGTTGGTCACTTGACGAAACCCCGCAGATTGTCGGGGCCGAACGACACCGGCAACAGGCCGTCCATCGTGAAGACCGCTCTGACCCCCTCTGGTCCACACGCGTAGATCGCCGTCGTGGGCGAGGAGAATTCGCGAACACGCTGTCGACAGCCCCCGCAACACGTTCCCACCTCGTCACCGTCACAGATCGTGAGCACGGCGGCGATCGAATCGTCGCCACCTGCGATCATCATCGAGATCGCGCCCGCTTCGGCACACGTACTGACCGGATACGCGGCGTTCTCGACGTTGCAACACGCATATATCCGACCGGTCGTGGTGAGAATGGCCGCTCCGACGTGGAAATGCGAATACGGCGCATACGCACGCGACTGGACCTCGCGTGCGGCCGCGAAGAGTTCGGGGACTCGATGCTCGGCGGGATGATTGGCCAGATCGCTCATGTTCACGAACTCTAGGTCGCCACCGGTACTGGTGTGCGAGGATGGCTCGTGCTCAGGAGAAGTGTGCTCAGTGTTTGGAGTTGGTTCGCCCTCGTCGTGATCATCATCGTGTGGTTCCCGATGGTCACTCTCACGTGGTTGGTCACCGCCCCCTTCGACAAGGGTCGATATGCCGCTGGATATCTGTTCCGAAAACTGACCGTCGCCCACCAACTCGTCACCCCCATGTGGAAGTTCACGACGAGTGGAGAGCTGCCGAAGGACAAACGTCGGCCGTACGTCGCCGTGGCGAACCACGAGAGCTTCGTCGACATTCTTCTCATCAGTCATCTTCCGATCGAGATGAAATGGCTGTCGAAGGAGACGTTCTTCAAGTTCCCACTGGTCGGATGGATGATGCGCATGGCTGGCGACATCCGTCTGGTGCGTGGTGATCGTTCGAGCGGCGCCGCGGCCATGGAGTCGTGCCACGACCGCCTTCGCAAACGAGTGTCGGTGATGATCTTCCCCGAAGGGACCCGCTCGGCCGATGGCTCTCTCGGCCAGTTCAAGGACGGAGCGTTCCGCCTCGCCATTCAGTCCGGTGCCCCGATTCTTCCGCTCGTCGTGCACGGCACTCGCACCGCCCTCCGCAAGCACGACTGGCGGCTCGGAGACTCTCGTGCCGAAGTGCGTGTTCTCGCTCCCATCGCGACCGACGGTCTCACCGAATCCGACATCCCCGAACTACGGGAACGGGTTCGAACTCTGATCGCCGACGAGTTGGCGGCGATGACCGCCGCGATGAGCTGACGCCTCAGCGACCGGAGTGCCCGAAGCCCCCGCCGCGATCGTCACCGTCGAGCGACTCCACTTCGTTCCACACGACTTCGCTCACGCGTTGAACGACCAGTTGTGCGATCCGATCACCGCGACGGATCTCGTAGTCGTCGTGGGGGTCGGTGTTGAGGAGCACCACCTTGATCTCGCCCCGATACGCACAATCGATGAGTCCCGGGCTGTTGGCCACGGTGACTCCGAACTTGAGGGCGAGGCCGCTGCGCGGCAGAACCAGACCTGCGTGGCCGCGCGGAAGCGCGAGAGCGATGCCGGTGGGTACGAGTACCCGACCGCCGGCGGCGCGCACCACGGCGTCCTCACGTGCGACCAGATCGATACCGGCATCTCCAACGTGGGCGTAACTCGGCAGAGGAAGATCCCGATCGAGACGTACCACGGGAATGTCGACGCGCTCGGACACGACGTCACCCTATTCCGACGCCTGTCTCCTCGCTGAACCGATCGATCCCACATGGATGGCGTATGGTTTCCGACGTGCTGGTGTGGATGGACCTCGAGATGACCGGTCTCGATCACGAGAAAGAAGTGATCGTCGAGATCGCCACCATCGTCACCGATGACGACTTGAACATCGTCGCCGAAGGTCCCGACCTCGTCGTGCAAGCGTCCGACGCGGTGATCGCCGCCATGGATCCGTTCGTGATCGACATGCACACGCGATCAGGGCTCCTCGACGCCATTCGCTCGTCGACCATCACGCTCGAAGAGGCCGGGCGGCTCACTCTCGAGTTCATTCGAACCCACGTGCCCGAGCCACGAACGGTTCCTTTGTGTGGCAACTCGATCGGCACCGACCGACGATTCCTGAACAAGTATCTGCCCGACATCGAGAACCACCTGCACTATCGCTCGGTCGACGTCAGTTCCATCAAGGAACTGGCCAAGCGTTGGTATCCGAATCTCGAGTCGTCACGACCCGACAAGGGTGGCACCCACCGCGCCCTCGACGACGTCCGCCAGAGCATCGACGAACTGCGCTTCTATCGCACACGACTATTCGTCGCCGAAGTGACTCCACCACTACCCTGACCCACGTGGGGACCGACGGAGAGCATTCGCACACGCACGACGCACCGCGACCTCTCAAACAGGAACAACGACCGGCCACCGGAGCCATCGACGAACTCGCACCGGGTGTCTTGCGCACGCAACTCCCGATCGACATTCCTGGTCTCGGTCACGTCAACATGTACGTGCTCGAGGACGAGCGGGGTGCGGCGGTCGTCGACCCCGGTCTCGCCAACAAGGAGAGCTACAAAGCGATCGAGATCCGCCTGCGCGAGATCGGTGTTCCGCTGAAGCGTGTCCACACCGTGATCGTCACCCACAGTCATCCCGATCACTTCGGCGGTGCCGAATGGATCCGTCATCATTCGGGTGCCGACATCGTGACGAGCAAGCACTTCCGAGTCTTCTGGGACCCGACCGAGCCGCCCGACGTCGACGTCGAAGACGTACCCGATCTTCCGCAGTACCGCCGTCCGTGGGAACCGACGCCCTGGGGTGGTCCAGGAATCAACATTCCACGACGTCGACGGGCGCGAATGCGGGTCGCCCGTGCCTTCCCGCGTTTGCTCCATCTTCCTCGACCCACCGTGCGACTCGACGACGCCGAGCGGTACAAGTTCGCTCGCCGAGAATGGGTGGCCTTGCACACACCGGGCCACACCGCCGATCACCTCTGTCTCTTCGACCCCGAAACAGGACTGATGCTCTGCGGCGACCACGTGCTGCCGACGATCACCCCCCACATCAGCGGCCTCGTCCGGCGACGGGATCCTCTGCAGCTCTTCTTCGACTCCCTCGACAAGGTGGCCGCCTTCGGCAAGGAGGTCACCCTCGCTCTGCCCGCACATGGCGATCCGTTCGCCGACCTCGCCGGTCGTGCCAACGAGATCAAGGTGCATCACGAGGGTCGCCTCCAACGCTTGCGCGACGCAGCGGCCGAACTCGATCGCCCGGCAACCGTCATGGACATGTCGCGGTATCTGTTCTCCCCGCGAGCCCAGGGGGGCATGGCCGACAGCGAAACATTCGCCCATCTCGAACATCTCCGAATCGCCGGTGAATTCGAGCGTCGGGACACCGAAGGTCGCTACGAGTACGTGCGCATCGTGTGATGTGACACGATCAGGGCATGGGATCGTCCGGGCCGAACGTCCTCTTCGTCACCCTCGACCAGTTCCGCGGCGACGCTCTGTCGTGTGCCGGACATCCACTGGTCACCACACCCAATCTCGACGCGCTCGCCGCGGCCGGAACTCGCTTCGCCCGTCACTACACCCAATCGACGCCGTGCGCACCTGGTCGAGCGGGCTTGTACACGGGGATGTATCAGATGAATCACCGAGTGGTCGCCAACGGCACGCCACTCGATCAACGGTTCGACAACGTGGCCAAACTGGCCGCACGAGCCGGTCGACCAGGAGTCCTCTTCGGGTACACCGATCAGTCGATCGATCCGCGAGTGACCGTCGATGAGTCCGATGTCCGGCTCCGGAGCTACGAAGGGGTGCTGCCCGGCCTACGAGCCGAACTCGATCTGAGTGCCGACCAAGCACCGTGGGTCGAATGGCTCGCCTCCCTCGGCTACGACGTGAGCGGTGGCAACGTGCACCTTCTCGACACCGAACACGAGCGACCGGCTCGACACGGTCTCTCGGCGTTCACCACCGATCGTGTCATCGAACATCTCCGCCGGCTCCCCGACGGATCACCCTGGTTCGTGCACGCCAGTTATCTCCGTCCGCATCCGCCGTATTCCGCGCCGGGCCACTTCTCCACGATGTACGACCCGGCCGACGTCGGATCGCCCATCGCACCGGCCGATGACCGACATCCCTTCCACGATCTGCTCATGACACTGGAGATCGTGAAGACGCCATCGACCGATACCGAGATGCGCCATCTTCGCACCCAATACTTCGGGGCGATCTCGGCCGTCGACCACGAGATCGGTCGACTGGTGAACGCCCTGCACGAGTTCGGACTCTGGGACGACACGGTCGTGATCGTGACCTCCGATCACGGCGAGCAACTCGGCGACCACGGCTTGCTCCAGAAAGTCGGTTGGTTCGAGGAAAGCCACCACATTCCTCTCATCTGGCGCGACCCTCGCCACGCCGGTGGACGGATCGTCGATCACTTCACCGAGAGTGTCGACGTCGTCCCCACTCTCGCCGAGACGTGGGACCAACCGGTTCCCCTGCAGTGCGACGGACTGCCACTCACACCCTTTCTCGCCGGGGACGAGCCCTCGTGGTGGCGTGACGCGGCGACCTGGGAATTCGATTGGCGTTTCGCTCTCATCCCGTTCGGTGAATATCGATGGCCGTGGGATCGCCGATTGGAGAAGCAACATCTCACGGTCCGACGAGACGATCGCACGGCATTCGTTCAATTCGACGACGGAACATCGCTCTGTTTCGACATCGCCGCCGATCCCACCTGGCGGACGCCCGTCACCGATCCGGCGCGCATCCTCGCCATCGCCCAGGACATGTTGGTGTGGAGAAGTGTCCACGCCGATCGCACACTCACCGGGATGCTCGTGCAGGATGGCGGTGTCGGGCGCTGGCCGGCCGGCGTTCCGTGGCGAACCGTCCACTGATCCATTCGTCGAAGGAGAACGACATGACCCGTCGCAACGTGGCCGCAGTCATTCGCCGGACCCTCTGCGACACACTCGACGATGTCGGTCCCGACGCGCCCACTCTGTGCGACGGGTGGACCACGCGCGACCTCGCCGCACACCTCGTCGTACGCGAATTCCGGCCCGACGCCGCGGCGGGAATTCTCGTCAAATCGGCCGCACCGTACGGAGATCGGGTTCGACGGCGAACCGGTGAGCGTCCGTGGACCGAGCTGGTCGAGACGGTCCGATCGGGTCCTCCGCGTCTGTCGCCGATGCGCGTGCCAGTTCTCGACGATCTGACCAACACCATCGAATACTTCGTTCATCTCGAGGACGTACGGCGAGCCCGGACCGGCTGGCAGGTGATCGACAACGATCCGACGGTCGACGACGCGCTCTTCCGAGCGTTGCGGCGCGGCGCGAAATTGTTCGCCCGAAAGTCACCCGTGGGCCTGACCTTGCGCGTCGACGGACATGGCGACATCGTCGCCCGGACCGGCGAACCGAAGGTGACCGTTCGCGGACCGGTCGGCGAGATCGTTCTCTTTCTCTACGGCCGAGTCGCCCGGGTCGAATTCGAGGGGCCGACCGATGCGATCGAACGCCTGCAGGCCACGAAATTCGGCATCTGAGCCTGACAAGATGATTCCATGACGCCGGGGGGCCGAGACATCGAGGGCGTGATCGCCGAACTCACGATCGACGAGAAGGCGTCGCTCACGACGGGTGCGACGATGTGGACCACGCGACCGATCGATCGAGTCGGCTTGCCGAGTGTCACGGTCACCGACGGACCGGCCGGTGCGCGCGGACCGTTCACTCCCGGACTCGGCCAACAGGTCGCCACACTCTGCATTCCCTGTGGATCGGCCCTCGGCGCCACCTTCGATGTCGAACTGGTGGAAGAACTCGGTCGTGCGGTCGGCCATCAGACGCGCACCAAAGGCGCCCGCGTCCTTCTGGCACCCACGGTCAACCTTCATCGTTCACCGCTGTTCGGACGTGCTTTCGAGTGCTACTCCGAGGATCCGTACCTGTCGGGACGGCTGGCCACCGCATACGTGCGCGGCGTGCAGTCTCAGGGCTGTGCGACGACCGTCAAGCACTTCGTCGGCAACGATGCCGAGTTCGAACGCATGACGATCGACAGCCGAATCGACGACCGCACCTTGCGCGAGGTGTACTTGCTGCCCTTCGAGATGGCCGTTCGCGACGGCGGTTCCCTCGGCATCATGACCGCCTACAACCGGATGAACGGCTCGTTCTGCGCCGAGAGCGAGTGGTTGCTTCGCGACGTGCTACGCGACGAGTGGAGATTCAGCGGCTTCGTTGTCACCGATTGGTTCGCCGGATTCACGACCGAAGGAGGTGCGCGGGCCGGACTCGACCTGGAGATGCCGGCTCCGTCCCGCGCCTACGGCAAGGTTCTCGCCGACGCGGTGAAAGACGGACGCGTCGACGAAGCCGACCTCGATCGCGCCGTCGCCACCCTCCTCGGGGTCTTCGACCGACTCGGTGCACTCGACGACGAGCCGATCGCCCCACACGCGATCGATCTCCCCGAACATCGCCGACTCGCTCGCCGAGCCGCGGCTGCATCGATGGTTCTGCTCCGCAACGAGCCGATCGAGTCGACCCCCCTGCTACCCCTCGATCTCACATCGATCAGCTCGGTCGCCGTGATCGGTCCGAACGCGGAACGAGCCCGCATCATGGGTGGCGGATCAGCCGAGGTTCTTCCGCACCACGAAACCACGATCATCGATGCTCTCCGAGAACGCCTCGGCGAAGGGATCTCCATTCGTTCGGCGACCGGCTGCTCGATCGACAAGAACGTCCCCATCATCGACGGCCCGCGGCTCACGTCGCCGACCGGAGTCAATGGATTCGACATCGAGGTGAACGATCGGGGTTCGGGGGAACGACTCGCGTCACTGCACCGACCCGATGGGCGCGTCGTGGTGATCGCTCGTCAGGACGAGGGTGTACCGATCTCCGGTTTCACTTTCACGGCTCGGTCGTCGTTGCGCGTCGACTCGTCCGGCCGCTACACGATGTCTCTCGTCGAAGCCGGTCCGTGTCGCCTCCTGATCGACGGACGACTCGTGATCGACGGTTCCGTCCTTCCGCCACCGGGAGACCGCTTCTTCGGGTTGTTCCGCAGTGAACTCGTCGCCGACGTCGAACTCTCCGCCGAACATCCGCACGAGATCGTTCTCGAGTGCGATGCCACCGATCGTCAGTGGGCCCATGGAGCCGAGATCGGGCTCCGCCGGGTGGAGACCGCCGATCCCGTGGCCGAGGCCAGCGACGTCGCTCGTCGCTGCGATGTCGCTCTCGTCGTCGTCGGAACCAACAACGACTGGGAGAGCGAAGGACACGACCGAACCACCCTCGACCTTCCCGGACGTCAGGTCGAACTCGTCCGAGCCGTCGCATCGGCCAATCCACGCACGATCGTTCTCGTCAATTCCGGTGCACCGGTCGACATGTCGTGGGTCGACGACGTCCCAGCGGTGGTGCAGATCTGGTTCGGCGGCCAGGAGATGAGTGGGGCGGTCGCCGACGTGCTGACCGGAGACGCCGAGCCCGGTGGTCGACTGCCGACCACGATCCCGATGTGCATCGAGCACACACCCGCGTTCGGGAACTTCCCGGGTGAACACGGACAGGTTCGCTATGGAGAAGGACTCCTCATCGGTCATCGCTGGTACGACGCCCGTCGACTTCCGGTTCGGTACCCGTTCGGTCACGGACTCTCGTACACCACCTTCGCAGTCGGTTCGCCGTCGGTGGATCGTCGTGAACTCGTTCCGGGCGAATCCGTCGTCGTCCGGGTTCCGATCACCAACACCGGGTCGCGCCGCGGATCACACGTCGTACAGATCTACGTCGCTCCCGAGGGTTCACCGGTCGCGCGTCCGGTGCAGGAGTTGAAGGGGTTCGCCAAGGTCGACCTCGCACCGGGTGAGACTCGTACCGTCGACGTGGTGCTCGGACCTCGAGCCTTCGCTCATTGGAATCCGGGCGGGCTGTACGAAACCGATCTTCGACCGCTTCCGACCGGTGAACGTCGGGTCGCCACGATCGATGCCCGAGGTCAATGGGAGATCGCCGCCGGTGACTACGGCATTCGTATCGCGTCGTCGGCCGAACGGATCGATGCCACTCTCTCGGTGGCCGTCACCGAATCCGGAAGAATCGACGCCTGATGTTCATCCGACGACTCGACGACTATCAGAGTTGGCAAGTCATTCATCGCGGGACGTCGATCCTCATCGACCCGTGGCTGACATCCGATGCGATCCAGGGCGTCTTCAATCGTTCCCATGGCGATGGTTTCGTGTCATGGGACGACCTACAACGGGAAGCGGGAACGGTCTCCGCCGTGATCCTCTGCACTGGGGTCGACGATCACGTGCGACCCGAGTCGCTCGTCCACTTCTCGGACGTTCCGATCTGGGGTCCGGTGAAAGCGGCCAAGGCGGCTCGATCCGCCGGATGTCGTTCGACCCACGTCGCGAAAGTCGGGTCGCCATTCGAATTTCCGGCACCCGAGGGCGGATGCCTTCGTGTGACTCCCACCAAGTGCGGACTTCCCCTCGGTCTGATCGCCAACGGCTATCTGATCGAGGGGATCGACGACTCCGGAGTCACGATCGGTCGGGTCTGGATCGAACCCCATCAACCCACCGTCCGCGTCGCCCGATCGATCGCACCGATCGACGTCTCGATCCTTCCGACCACCTCGGTACTCGCGGTCGTTCTGCCCGTCACGTCCGGGCTGTCGCGCAGTGCCCGAGCCGCCGCAGCGTGTTCGGCCCGCGCGATCGTTCCCACGGCCACTGATCCGCGTCGAGACATGACGACGTGGCAGAAGTCGATCTACGTCACGAGTCAGGGTTCACGACGACTTCGCCGTCGACTGGTCGGAACCCGACGCCTCGTCGAACTGCGTCCGCGCGACTGGCTCGACGTCACGTCTGGTCGCTGAGCTCAGTTCGCGATTCGCAACGTCCACACCGGAGTCGCATCGGGCCGAGTCGGAAGCACGAGACGATCTCCGTTTCGCACGACTCGATCGCCGTCGAGCAACCAGGTCACCTCACCGGCCGGAAGTCCCGTGATCGAGACGGTCGCTCCACTCGGTCGTCCGCACACCATCGCATACGTGGCGCCGTCCGCCCCACGAGTGAGTCGAACGGGAATTCCTTCGTCCGTTTCGAGGCGGGAGACTTCGTGGGGTCGGCTGGAGTAGATCGCCGCTCCGTTGATCTTCAACCATTCGCCCATCGCGAAGAGACGAATCTGTTGATCCCACGGGATGTAGCCGCCAGGCATCGCGCCGAAGTTCAGGAGAAGGTTGCCCCCATCGGCGACGATGTCGGCGAACATGGTGATCATCTCGTCGACCGGCATGTACGTCGATGCATCTTCGAATTGGCAGTAGCCGAAACTCGTGCCGATGCCGCGGCACACCTCGAACTTCTTCTGCGCGTCGAGTGGGCGGGTCGTGTATTCCGGCGTTCCGAAATCGGCATGACTACGGCCTTGGATCACACCGAGCATGTCGAAGCGATCGTTGACGACCCCATCCGGATTCCCGTTGTAGAAGTCGGCCATCAATTGCGCGGCGCCGTCACCGAACTTCGGATAGCCGATGTCGTTCCAGAGAACGTCGGGCTGATACCGGGCGATCAATTCTCGCCAGTGCGCGTCGGCGTATTCGTGATAGCCATCGTCCTGAGGGATCGCCGCGAAGAGGGTCGCCCAACTCTTGATACCGAGACCTTGGAAGGTCCAGTCGATTCCACCCGAGTAATACACACCGAATCGCATGCCGGCCCGCCGCGCGGCATTCGCACATTCACCGACCAGATCACGCTCCGACTGCCAGCGCTCACCGTGAACCGGATTGGGAATCGCGGACGGCCACATGAGAACACCGTCGTGGTGCTTGGTCACCGATACGCAGTACTTCGCACCGGAGCGACGAAAGACGTCTTCCCAATGACTTGCATCCCAAGCCCGTGCTCGGGTGAGGAACGTGTCGACGAAGGTTCCGTAATCAGGGGAGCCCAGGACCTCGCGGTGGTACGCCTCGGCTGGGGATCCAGGAATCGAAATCGAGTTCCAGTACCACTCGGCATACGGCGTGTGGCTGAAGGCGACCTCCTCGCCTTCCTCGCGCGCAAGAGTGAACGGATCGCGTCCGACCGGAGCGAAGGACGGCACCGAACCGACCGTCCAGTGGGCGAAGAGGCCGAACTTCGCGTCGTCGAACCATCGTGGAACGGTGTGTGATCGCAACGATTCGTACGACGCGGTGTACATCGGTCCCCCATCCTTCCGTCCCCCGACGGCCACGTCAGACTAACGAAGTCGTCAACTGTCCTGGGCGTTGAGACGTTCCTCGGTCCGACGAACCAGGAGTTCACGTTCGTGAGCGGTGAGAGGCTTGGCCGTGACCACCTTGAGTTCGAGCTGATCGACCCCTTCCATCGGGGTGGCCGACGCGACGTCCTGCACGAGGACCATGTCGGTGAGGTGAGGACCACCGGCGAGTTCCCGAATGGTCTCGGCCGCTCGGGTCTCGACGTCGGACCGATCGGAATCGGCCGGAAGATTGATCGACAATCGTGTCTCGATCGGCTCCTGACTCAGATTTCGCACGGTCAACAATGCGGTGTGCGGCATGTGAACGGTGCTGAAACCGTCACGGATGCGGGTCGACACCAGGCCGATGTGCTCGATCGTTCCACGAACGCCGTTGGTGAACCCGGTCGACACCTCGATCTCGTCACCGATTCCGTAACGATCCTCGAAGAGAACCGAGAGGCCGGTCAGGTAGTCGTTGACCTTGTGCTGACCGCCGATCGCGAGTCCGGCACCGATGAAACCGGCACTGGAGAGGAAGAAGGCCGCATCGAGTTCGAGGACGTTGAACACCGCGATGAGCACACCGATCCACAACACGACTGCGAAGAGATGATGGATCATGCGAGCGGCCGCATCGGCCCGTTGCTGGCGTCGGCTCTCACCCACTTCGGTCGACTCGTAGTCGCCGTAGCGCGCGCGTGTCCGCCACCATCGGGAAGGGTGAGCCATGCTTCGCTGAGCGACTCGTCGAACGACTCGCCGCACCGTGAGATGCGTGATCCGGGTGACGATCGCTGCACCGACCACGATCACGAGCACCCACAGCGGACGTGACATCACTTCACCGGCGGTCGTTTCGTCGACGGTTGGTGTGAGAGTGGAGACGAAGGACGTCGGGATCACGCCATCAGTGTGCCGGAATTTCGAGCCAATGGGGCAGATCCCTCAGGTTCGCCAACTCCGTGAAACGCGGTCCCGAGGGCAGCACTTCGGCGCGTTCGAGCTCCCAGAGATGCGGGTACGGAACGTGAACGGCATGCCCTCCGGCTTCGAGAACGGGAAGGACGTCGCTCTTCACCGAATTACCGATCATGCAGAATCGATCCGGGTGCACACTCAATTCGCGAATGATTCGTTCGTATGTCTCGACGTCCTTTTCGAGAACGATCTCCACATGAGAGAACAGGTGCTGGAGCCCACTGGTCGTGACTTTGCGCGTCTGATGGATCAGGTCGCCCTTGGTGATCATCACCACTCGGAAGTGGGCTCCGACGGTGTCGAGTACCGACGAGACGTCAGGGAGCAGACGAACGGGAGCGAGCATCAGGTCTCGGGTGATGTCGATGATCTCGGCGAAGACCGATGTCGGAACCCGATCCTGCCCGATCGTCAACGCAGCTTCGACCATCGAGAGACCGAAAGCCTTCACGCCGTATCCGTAGATCGGCAGGTTGACTCGCTCCATCGCGGTGAGTGCGTCCCGCACACTCGATCCGGGTGTCGAATACGGCTCGAGCAGCTCGTGGAACCGCCGTTCGGCAGCGCTGAATCCGTCCTCGCTGTGCCACAACGTGTCGTCGGCATCGAAGGCGACAACCTCGAATCGGCGCATGAGACACACGGTAGCGTCGAGCACGAGGAGGCGCCGTGGGAATCGCATCGAGATCGTTCGCGTTGTTGTTCGTCGTTGCGGTCACCGGCTGTTCGGCGAATTCGACGACGACCGTCGAGTCGTCCTCCCTCGGAACCGCACCACTCCGATCGACCACGACGACATCCGTCCCGACCACGTCGGTGCCACCTCCATCGACGATGCGGGCCACGACGACGGCACCGGCCACGACGACCACGCTCGTGTGGCAGAAGTATCCGACGACCGACGTCGTCGCGTTGTCGGAATCCGGTCAACCGGTGGCTCGCGTGGCTCGCGTCGAGACGACCGACCGCGTCGTCTTCCTGACGATCGACGACGGAATCCATCGCGACCCGCGCATTCCGCAATTCCTCGCCGACCACGACATGCCGGCTTCGTTGTTCCTCGTCCGCGGTCCGATGCTCGAGGACCCCGAGTACTTCCGTCAGTTCATCGCCTCGGGGAGCACCATCAATTCACACACCCTGACGCACCTCGATCTCTCCGGAGCCAGCTACGAACGGCAGCGGTCCGAAATCTGCGGAATGGTCGACCTCATTCGTTCGACCTACGGCTACTCCGGAGTCCTCTTTCGACCTCCCTACGGATCCTCGGACGGCAACACTCGACGAGCTGCGGCGTCCTGTGGCCTGGCGGCGGTCGTCACCTGGAACTCCGAATTGTGGGAGGGCAACGTCGATCTGGCCCGGCGACCGAATCTTCAGCCCGGAGACGTCTTCTTGACCCACTTCCGAACCGACCTCTACGACAACTTGGTCGCCTTCGCCGCACGGGTGGAGGCCGAGGGATTCACCGTGGCGTCACTGGATCGATATCTGGTCGCTCCGGTCAGCGGTGAATAGCGTTGAGGTAGTTGTACACGGTGATCCGTGACACTCCCATGGCGTCGGCCACGTCTTCGACGGCCCGACGAAGAATGAACGCTCCCCGTTCGTCGAGGAGTCGGATCGCCAACTGCTTCTGTTCCCGGTCCATGTCGAGGACCCCGCAGCCCACTTCACGTTCGACCGTCTCGATCAGTCGATCGAGTGCACCATGAAGTGCGGGGAGTCGTACCGCCGCCACGATCTGACCCTCGAAACGCAGTGGTACGTCGGCCGGTTCGCAATCGTCGGGCTCGACGAGTTGGCAACCGAGCAGATCGAGAAGTGGCTGGATCATCGTGACGGCCGGGTGCCGCGTGCCCTCGGATCGGCCGCTCACGAATCGACTCGTTCGACCTGCAGGCTGACGTGAGTGGCGCCATTGGCGTAGGCCGCGGCGACGAGCGCCGACAGAGCCGTCGTGGCAATCGACTCGGTGGCCGCGAAAGAGGACGCGAACGGACCGAAATCGACCTCGGGGCCGAGAGCGCGAACGGCATCGACAGCCGCCATGACGTGCCGACCGGGTTGACCTTCGACGAAGGGTTCGACGGTGAACTCGACACGCAGCACGCCCACAGCGTAATTGGTCAGAGTCGGCCCATCACCCGGCGAAGTTCTCCGGCTCGTACCGAACAGTCACGGCCGGCGATGTCGAAGGCCTCGGCCAGCCGCGTCAGCGCGGTTCGGAACGAACCGTTCCAATCGGCCTCGAAGGCCTGTCGAGCCGGGCCCACCCAGCTGGTCCCACCGAGGGTCGATGTGATGGTGTGGATCATCGCGTCGACCGCCTCGCGTTGGCGGGCGAGTGTCGAACCGAGAATGTCGAGTTGGTCAGGATCGGCACCCATGAGGGACCCGGACATGGAGGAGGCGAACATCGTCGTGACTTTCCTTTCGGGGGTGTTGAGTCGGCCTCAGTGTGTGATCGTCACCACTCCGCGAGGAGGGGAAGGAGGAGATGCAGCGAGTCGGGAAGAAATCTTTCCCGTCGTCGTGCTTCGTCGAATTCGGACCGAGTCATCCACCACGCCGAACTCACTTCGCCGTCACTGAACGTGAACGGACCCGATGTGACCACCTGGAAACAGCGCCCCACGAGCGAAACCTCCGCGTCGTCGTAGACGCCGATGCGGCCACCGTCGATCGGCATCGGATCGACCCCCTCGACCCCGATTTCCTCGGCCAGTTCGCGTCGCGCCGCTGATTCGAAGGACTCGCCCGACGTCACCACTCCACCGACCGCGATGTCGAGCCAACCCGGCCAGATGTCCTTGGTGGTCGCGCGCCGATGCACGAGGAGACCACCGGAGCCGTCGAGTATCGCGATGAAAACGGCACGGTGACGCAAGCGTTCGCGCCTCATCTCAGCGCGGGTGACGGGACGCAGGACGCGATCCTTCTCATCGACCACGTCGACCATCTCCGGCTTTGGCTCTGGCTCCCACACCATGACCGCACTCTTCCACTCGCTGGCCGGGTACGGAAATCGTCCTGCGATGGTTTGTCTAGGGTGAGTCCATGCCCGAACCCGAGATCCTGTCCCGACTCGCCGAGGAATCACTCGACTATCAGAGCGAGGCCGTCTCGCTGCGTCGCGCTCTGCACGAATGGCCCGAGATCGGCAATCATCTTCCGATCACTCGGGACCGGGTTCTCGAAGCCCTCGAAGGATTGCCACTCGGCATCACTCTGCACGAGACGACATCAGGAATCGCCGCCACACTCGAAGGTGCGCACCCCGGCCCGACCATGCTCCTTCGCGGTGACATGGACGCTCTGCCCATGCCCGAGGACACCGGTCTCGACTTCTCTTCCCGCGTCGACAACGCGATGCACGCCTGCGGTCACGACACACACGTCGCGATGCTGGTCGGCGCCGCCCGTCTTCTCGCCCAGCACCGTTCGTCGTTGCACGGACGAGTCCTCTTCATGTTTCAACCCGGCGAGGAGGGTCATCACGGCGCTCAGCACATGATCGATGAAGGTCTCTTCGACGTCGGTCCCCTCACCACCGGTGGCGACTCACCGATCACCGGTGCATTCGCCATCCACACCACCTCATCGCTACCGACCGGATTCGTGAGCTCGAAAGCGGGACCGCTCATGGCCTCGAGCGACTCCTTCTCGATCCGCGTGATCGGTAAAGGAGGCCACGGAAGCGAGCCCTACCGCACGCTCGATCCCGTTCCGGCAGCATGCGAGATCGTGCAGGCACTGCAGGCGATGGTCACCCGTCGCATCAGCGTGTTCAACCCGACCGTCGTCACGGTCACCAGACTGAATGCCGGCACGGCATTCAACGTCATTCCTGAAACGGCCGAGATCGGCGGAACCATCCGCGCGATCAGCGAGGCCACACGCAACACCGTGCACGACGGCATCCGGCGAGTTGCCGAGGGAATCGCCAAGGCACATGATCTACAGGTCGAGGTCGATCTTCACATCGGTTACGACGTCACGGTCAACGATCAGGATTACGCGAACATCGCCGCCGGACTCGTCCGGGACGTCGTCGGAGCCGATCGCTTCATCGAACTTCCCACCCCGGTCATGGGTGCCGAAGACTTCGGTGTCGTTCTCGAGCGCATTCCGGGTGCCATGGTGTTCCTCGGCGCGACTCCTCTCGATCGCAATCCGGCCACCGCAGCTCCGAACCATTCGAACCGCGTGTTCTACGACGAGGACACCATGTCGACCGGTATCGCGCTCTACAGCGCCGCGGCGTTGCGACACCTGCAGCCGGTCTGAATCGAACCGGTCACGGCTTCGACCTCATTGCGGCCCAGCGGGATACCGCAGATCGCCGAGCACCATTTCCATGGCCGGCTCGATGTTCGGTCCGCGCCGGAGGTGATGGCCACCGTCGATGCTGATGCACGTTCCGGTGATCCACGAACTTTCCGGGCCGAGAAGGAAACGGACCAGTTGTCCGATGTCCTCGGTCGTTCCGACCCGACCGAGCGGCATCTGCTCCATGTAGTCGGTCACGATCGAGTCGAGAGCCATGAGTCCTTCGGTCGCATCGGTCGGCACCAAACCGGGTCGAACGGCGTTGGCGCGAATGTTGCGACACCCGAGTTCGTCGGCTGTCTGGCGAATCAGCATTTCGAGACCGGCCTTCGACACGTCGTACGGCGTCATGAATCGGTGAGTGGCTACTCCGGCGATCGACGAGATGGCCACGATCGAACCACCGCCATTGGCCGACAAGGTGGGAACCGTGTGCTTGATCGTGAGAAAGGCCCCGGTGAGATTGGTGCGCATCACTCCTTCCCAATCGGCGAGCGACGTGAGATGGATCGGTCCGCCGGTTCCGAATCCAGCGTTGGCCACGACCATCCTCAACCGACCGGCCGAAGCTGCCGCCGAACACGCCGCAGCGACGCTCTCTTCGTCGGTCACGTCGCAGGCCTGCACATGGACCTGAGCTCCACCCGACGCGATCGCACGGAGCTCGTCGGCCGCTGATGCGAGCCGATCGACATTGCGTGCGGCCAGCATCACACTCGCGCCGTCACGAACGAGTTCGCGAGCACAGCCGAGGCCGATACCCGAGCCACCTCCCGTGACGAGAGCGAGTTGACCGGCAAGGGGATTCTGCGGACGAGTCATGCGGCGATCCTGCCACACCACCACGGGTTCAGACGATGGTGAGGGCGTTGGGTGGACTCGCGACACCACGCGGCAGATTCAGTGGAGCCGACACGAAGAAGGATTCGTACCTCCCCGTGGTCGCGCAGTGTGCGGCCAACGCGTCGAGGTTCCACATCTCGCCGAGCGGAATTCCGAGCATGGGCAACAGCAGGGTGTGCGTGAAGATCTCGTGCAGACGCGTGCGATCGGCTCGCACCTCGGCTTCGTGTTCCGGAGTGCTCGCCGCACCGGGGGGCCACACCTCGACCGCCGGGTTGTCGCAACCCACCGCGGCCACGTGCAGATTCCAGAGCGTTCGCGCCATCTCCTCCCCGGGCCGCAGCCCGGGTGTTCGCAACGCGTCGATTCCCGCGATGCGTCGTCGCGTCTCGGCGTCCTGACGTTCGTACCACGAGATCCAGCCGAACCGGAGCAGAAGAACGTCTCCCTCTTCCAGACGTGTTCCTTGCGCATCGAGACATTCGAGGATCTCGTGGGCGTCGACCGGATCGGCGTCGTCGCAACGAATCGGACGACCGATGCTCGCGCGCCAACGACCGAGGTCGGCCAGGACCGCTCGACCAGCGATTCCGCGCGACGCCCAATGATCGATTCCATGATCGTGATCGTCGACTCCACCGAAGTGACCGGTTCCCGGAACGTCGTCCGCCGTCGCGGCGGCGTGATTGCGAATGTGTCGGAAGCCGTCCCACTGACTGCTCGACTGCGTGTTCCAACCGTGCAGAACGTCGTCATGACTCGTGCTCGACTCGCCGCCCGTCACTTCGTGCCGAAAAGGCTGGCGTCCGAACAGTGGCGGATCGGGCAGCCCCATGCTCCAGTTGAGTGCGAACACCTTTCCGTGCTGAACGAGTCGCGCCGCACGGGCGATTCGGTCGGGGGTGAGCAGATTCAGACATCCGAACAATGGTCCGTCACCCTCGGGCCACACGTCCCAACTCACCGGAAGTCCGGAACGCTCGGGTAACTCGTCGTACTCGGGAAGTGCGGAACGATCGGTCATGTCGCCGACCGTACCGCGCTCGAGAACCCGACATTCGAGGGATCGACCCGGCATCATGGTCGGGTGAATTCTCCGCACCCCGACCATGGCCCGCTGACGGGTCTGCGCGTCCTCGATCTGACGCGGGTGCTCGCTGGTCCACATTGCGGACGAATGCTGGTCGACCTCGGCGCCGAGGTCGTGAAGATCGAACCGCCCGAGGGCGACCTCACTCGTTTCTCGAGTCCTCGGGTCGGATCGCTGGCCACGTATTTCATTCAGCAGAACGCCGGCAAGAAATGCATGAGCATCGATCTGTCGGCTCCCGCCGGTGCCGATCTCCTTCGTCGTCTCGCCGACGAGAGCGACATTCTGGTCGAGAACTACCGAGCCGGGGTCATGGATCGCCTCGGTCTCGGAGCCGACGTCCTGCGTGCTCGCAACCCTCGATTGATCTACGCCTCGATCTCGGGCTACGGCGCGGACGGCCCGTGGGTGACAAGACGCGCCTACGCGACGGTGATCGGTGCCGAGAGCGGACTCACGCACATGCAAGGTGTGTCGAGCGGACAATTCGTCAACGATCCGTGGTCGCACGCCGACACGTACACCGCGCTCGAAACGACCGTTGCGATCCTCGCCGCCCTCCATCGACGCAACGCCACCGGGCGTGGTGATCGCATCGACGTCTCGATGGCCGAGACCATGCTCTACGTCGACGAACACGTGCACGACGAACTCTTCGATCGACCGATCGACCCTCAATGGATACGTTCGTTCCGACCCGGCGACTACCCGATCCTTCGCGTCGCCGACGGCACCGTGGTCGTGATCAGCGGACATCCGGCCGAACGTGGGACGTTCGAGATCATGGTACGAGCCATGGATCGACCACACCTTCTCGATGATCCTCGCTTCGTCGACGTCGCCACTCGCCTCACCAATTTCGACGCGTTGCGTGACGAGATGTCCGCTTGGGCGGCGAGCGTCCCCGACGCCGCTCGTTTCGAAGCCATCTGCGCCGAACTCGGCCTGGCCGTCGGAGTGGTTCGAACGGTTCGCGAATTGGCCGACTCCGATTGGGCCATCGCCCGTCAGGCGATCGCTCACGTGCCCGATCGCATCGGCGGTTACATCCGGGTTCCGAACTCGCCGTGGCATTACGACGAAGCTTCGCTACCCGAACCCGGCGAGCCCAGATATCGCGGCGAGGACAATCGAGATGTACTCCGTGAAGTTCTCGGTCTGGCCGAGCACGAGATCGACCGACTCGAACAAGATGGTGTTCTGTCGAGTCGCTTGCCCCGACGTTCGTGAATCAGATCGACCTCAGGCGTCGAGTCCGGTCGGACGATCGAGCACCGTCGTTCCCATGAACCGCACCACGGGTGGAAGGGTGCGAGCCAGAACTGGTCCGGTGGCCACGACGAACACGAGGGTTCCCACACCGATCTGCCCACCGAGGACGACACCCACGATCAGAACGAGCGCCTCGATTCCCCAGCGAGAGTACTGAACCGACACTCCGCGATCGGTCAGAGCGAGCATCAAGAGTTCGATCGGGCCGGTGCCCAGCATGGTCGCCACACCGATCGAGATCGAGACGTAGATCACGGTGATGCCGATCACGAACATGAGAATCCGCCACATCATCTCGTCGGGTTCCGGAACGATCGACAACGAGGCGTTGACCGAGATGCCGACGAGGACGGTTCCCCAGATCGTTCCCCATTGAGGCGGACGACCCATGATCCATGCCACCGAGGTGATGACGGCACCCGAGATCCAACCCATGGTTCCGACGCCGATTCCGAGTCGATCGGCACCACCGGTGCTCAGAACGTCGGCCGGAGCCACACCGAGGTGCGCGGACACCATCAAAGCGATCCCGACTCCGACGATCAGGACCGCGAACACGAGGGCGAACATGCGAAATGCGACGGAACGCGAAGGCGCGTCCTCTCGTGTGGTCACTCGATCACCCTAGATGGTGACGTGGGTCGAGCATGCGGTCGCGAACGCGGACCGGATCAGATCTTCTTGGGTGGTCGCGGGAAGAACGGGCTGGTTCGAGCGATGTATTCGTCGTAGCCCTCGCGGCGTTTGCGCAACGAACGTTCGAGCAGCGTCACTCCCGACACACGTCGAAGGAAGTAGGTCATGACCGCAGCACCGATCAGTCCCCAGGCACCACCTCCGGTCTCGGCGGCGATGAGAGAGAGTCCCCACCAGACGCACGCATCACCGAAGTAGTTGGGGTGTCGGGTGAACTTCCACAGTCCGCGATCCATCACCTTGCCCGCCGACGTCGGATCGGCCTTGAAGCGCGAGAGCTGTGCGTCACCCACGACCTCGAAGAAGAGTCCGACCAGATAGACGGCGACGCCGATGTAGGCGAGTACGCCGAGGGATGGCGTCGAATCGGCCTGACCAAGCTGAACTCCGAGACTCACGATCCACATGAGTGTTCCTTGCAGACCGAAGACCGTGACGAGGCTGATGATCGGGAATCGCGGTCCCCATCGCTTGCGCATCGCGCGGTATCGATAGTCCTCGCCATGCCCGGAGTTCCGCCAGAACAGATAACCGCCGAGACGCAGCCCCCACACCGACGTGAGGACCGTCAGGAGCCATTGACGCGCGTCGTTCCCGTCACCCACGAACCGCGACACCCACGCCACGACCACGAACCCGAGTCCCCACACGATGTCGACGATCGACGCATTGCGCATGATCACGCTCACGACCCACGTGGTGATCATCACGGCCAGAATCGCGACCGCCGACCACAGCATCACATCACCCACGGTCACTCCTCTCGGCCAGGGCCCGATCGACCTCGGCATCCATCCTCGACCATTCGGCATCGAGCCAACGAACGAAGCCTTCCATGTCGTCGGGGGTCGACGAGGGAACGTCGGTGCGAGGAACTCGACGCAACGCCAGATGAATCGGCCGCACCGGACGCGACAAGGCGCGCAGGATGCCACCGAAGGTGTCGAGACCTTCGAAACCCACGTGCCAAGCCAACACGACATCGGCCGTCGGATGCCCTCGCAGCATCGCCGCGGCGCCGGCGGTTCGGGGCGGAAGCAAATGACGCAGGGACGACAACCGTTCGGCGCGCTCCGGGAACGACGAGGCGATCCGTTCGAGCGAGCGGGCCCGCTTCTCCGCATTGGCCCGCGTTCCCTCGGGAAAGATCACTCCGACGCCGTGCTCGTCGAGAGGTGCCGCGAGATCCGCCAGGGCGTCGAGTTCGGGTGTCGAGTCGGCGGCCTCACGATCGAGGAAATGATTGGGCAGGCGACTCCCGACGATGTCGAGGCACGGCACCATCAGTAGTTCCTTCTTCAACACGTAGCGCGGATTCAGGTTCGCCAACGTCGTCGTGACGTAGGCCGATACCAACGAATCGGCCAGGCTCGCATGCCTCGCGAGCAACACGACCGGCCCCGGTCGTAGAGCCTCGACGTTCTGCACGGTCACCGACAGGCCCGTCGACAACTTCAAGGCGGTCATCAGACGAGCTGCCCACCACCGTTGCAACGCGTAGTGAAGACGACGATTCTCGCGTTGCCCAATCAACCAGAACACACCCGACGCGACGACACCGCAGATCTCGAGCCACGACCACAGCACTCCGAAAGTGAGCAAACGGGCGATCGGACACCGCCACCGCCCGCGAACGATGTCGACCGCGAGGGTGATCGGCACCCAGAGTGGGATCGCGATCGTGAGCACGATCGCCCCCAGGAACAGGCTCGGGATGGTCTTCCATCGGCGCCCCATGGCTGGATCGTAGGGCCTTCTCGAACCTGGGTCATGATGTGGTCATGAACTACCGACTCGGCCACTGGTCCCGGGCCCGCTCTTTCGCCCTCATCGTCGGGCTCTACGTGATCGCCGTGACGGCGGCGCTGTTGGTGGCGTCACGACTGACCGATCCGTACGCCGACCTGATCGTCGGATTCGGCGTGTCGGTGGCGTTCCTCTACGTCGCCAGTCAGATCGTGGGCAACGGTTCGACCTTCGATGCCTGGTGGAGCGTCATGCCTCCGGCTCTGGCGGTCTGGTTCGCGATCACCATCGACGACACCAGTGACCTTCGGCGGTGGTTGGTCGTACTGTGCGCCCTCGCCTGGGGAGCCCGTCTGACGGCGAACTGGGCCATCGGGTGGCCGGGTCTACATCACGAGGACTGGCGCTACGTGAAGTTGTACGCCGACGCGCCGATGCCCCGCTGGCTGGTCAGCTTCACCTCGGTTCATCTCTTCCCCCTGGTCGTCGTGACCCTCGGGTCGCTCCCGATGGTCACCGCTGCGAGCATCCCGGGGCGCGACGTCGGAGTCCTCGATGTCGCCGCCGTGATCGTGACCTTGTCGGGGGTGGCTCTCGAACACTTCGCCGACGTCGACCTCCGTCGCTTCAATCGCACCAAACAGCCCGGGGACGTTCTCGACATCGGGCTGTGGTCACGGAGCCGTCACCCCAATTACCTGGGGGAGATGTTGTGGTGGTGGGGGCTGTTCCTCTTCGCCCTGGCCGCCGACCCGGGATCCTGGTGGACGGGAATCGGCGCCCTGGCCATGACCGTGATGTTCCTGACCGCGAGCATCCCCTTCGCCGAGAAGCGAAGCCAGGAACGCCGCCCCGGCTGGGCGGAGTACTGCGAGCGCACTCCCTTGCTCATCCCCCGCCGGCGATCCCGCTGAATTCCGGTGCTCAAGTCGGCTGGGGAGCCAGCCGATAACCGGATGTGCTGTTCGGACTCGTCGCGCTCGCGGCTGTCATCATCACGATCGTCATCGTCACGATCGTCATCATCACGATCATCATCGTGTCCGGTGTCCGTCGATCGACCCGTGACAACGACGCCCTTCGTCACGAACGCGACCAGTTGGTGCATTCGGTTCGACACGATTCCCTGAGCGGCCTTCTCAATCGCTTCGGTGTGATCGAACGTCTGACCACCGAGTTCGCTGACGAGCACGACGACTTCGTCGTCCTCTATCTGGACATCGACCGCTTCAAGTCGATCAACGACACCCTCGGACACTCGGCGGGTGATCGGTTGCTGGCGACCGTCGGTCGCCGCCTCCATCATGTCGTCGGATCCCTCGGACACACGGGACGTATCGGCGGTGATGAATTCGTGGTCGTTCTCGATCACTCCGACGAGCCCGCCGCCCTCGCACTCGCCGAGCGGCTGACCCGATCGATCGTGGAACCGATCGAGATCGACGGCCGTCTCCTCCGTGTCAGCGCGAGCGTCGGGATCGCCACCGGACCGTGGACCGAGCGATCGGCCGTCACCGTTCTCGAACACGCCAACCACGCACTGCACCGAGCGAAGGAACACGGTCGCGATCGTGTCGAAGTCTTCACGCTCGAGATGCGGGCACTCGAGCGTCGTCGGGCACTCGACGAAGTCGAGCTACGACGAGCGATCGAACGCGGTGACGTTCGACCCTTCTTCCAACCCGAGTTCGACGTCGTGTCGGGACGACTCGTCGGCGCGTCGGTCGTTCCTCGATGGTTCCAAGACGACGAATCAGTGTTCGACGAAGGATCCATCCTTCGCCTCGCCCGCGATGCCAGCACGGTGGAGCGATCGACGGCCTCGCTCCTTCGCGAGGCCCGACCGATCATGCGTCGTCTCCAACTTCTCGGCCTGCCCGATGGATTCCGTTTCAGGGTCCAGCTCCCGGGACGAATCACTCCACGAGCCTGGCGCGATGGGCAGATCATGGCCGCCTTCCAGGACTCCGAGACGTCGCTTCTGACCCTCGATGTCGCACCGAACGTCGTCAATGTCGACCCCGAGAACGCCCAACGAGTTCTGGCGGATCTGCGACACCGTGGCGCGCGAATCTGCCTGCGGAACATCGACGACCTCGCAACGGTCGGCGTCGTCGACCTGGACGAAATCCGAGTCACCGGTGATCTGGTGCGCAGTGGTCGACCGGTCGACGACGCCGTCGTGCACGCCATCGCCGGTCTCGCCGATCGCCTCGGTCTGACGCTGAGTGCCGACGACGTGAGCTCGTCCGACGAGGTCGATCGACTCGTCGCGATCGGATGCCGCCGTCAACAGGGAACGTTCCATGGTCGACCGATGACTCCCGATGAGTTCCAGACGATCGTCGAGAGCGACCTGGCGGATCGTCTGATCACCCTGTCGTCGACATGACGTCGTTCCCGTGTCGAGTGTTGACGTAACGTCGTCACTCGTGTCGGTCAAACAGCGGGGAATCTTCTGGATCCTGTCGAGTGCCCTCGGCTATTCCCTCTTCACCGTCCTCGGCAAGAACGTTCTCGAACAACTCACCGCCGGGGACGTTCTCGTCTGGCGCTTCGTCATCGCCGCACCGATCTCGTGGTCGATCGTCTCGGTCCGCTGGCGTATGGGCGTCGGTGGTTCGCCGAGGAGCGTCCCGTGGCTTCCGCCGTATCTCGCCGGAGTCTCCTTCGGTCTGATGGCCTACTTTGCGTTCGCCGCTCTCGATCGGCTCACTGGCGCCATTTACATCGTGCTGTGTTACACCTATCCGGCCATGGTCGCCGTCGGCGCGTGGCTACTCGGCAAACCCACGGCGAAGCGGGTGTGGATCGCCATTGCCCTCACTCTCGTCGGCGTGGGATTCACGGTTCCCGAAATCGAGTTCGGAGGGGACGGGCGTGCCGTCGCCGGAATGATCCTGACCGTGGCCAACGCATTCATTTACGCCTGCTACATCTTGTATTCCGAGCGCCTCATGACTCCGCGATCGAATCCTGACGGAGCTCCCACCTCGAACGACGGATTCGTCACCGCGGCATGGGGAATGACCGGATCGCTCACCTTTGCCATCGCCCTCGCCATCGCGAATGGTGGGGTGACAGCGCCCTCGGGTGGAAAGTACGTGTGGTCGATGATCGGCCTGGCCGTCATCAGTACGGTCGTCGCCGCCACTGCTTTCCTTCTCGCCGTCGCTCGCCTCGGTCCGGCGACCGCAGCCCTCTTCGCATCGATCGAGCCGGCGATCACCCTGGTGTGGATCGTTCTGTTCCTCGGCGAGACTTTGGTTCCGATCCAGATCGTGGGTGCCGTACTCGTGATCGCCGGCGTGGTCTGGTCGCAGCGCGCTCGCTCGATCGATGCGGAGGCGAACGGTGTCGACCCGGTCAACGAATCAGCGCGTGGAGTTCGTGCACCGTGACTCGTAGGGCCGTCGTCGTGGTGTGAGGAGGTAATCCTCCCCCGGAACCGACGTTCGACTCCCACGACATCGACCAGCCCACGGACACGTCGGCGTCGAATCGACCACCCACGTGTGCACTCGACGCATGGCGATACGTATAGGAACACGATGACGATGCGTCGTCTCCGATCCCCCAGGTCCATTCCTCACCCGGGCCGAGGCACGTCACGCTCCGTAACGGCCCGCCCTCACGAGGAGAATCTTCGGTACGGAACGTCAGGTCGACCGGAACCGCAGTGGTGCGCGCCCACATGACCCCGCCCGGTGTCGGGAGCCACGCGGTCGCCGACACGGGTTGCCACCACGAAGGGTCGGCCCAGATCCACGTCCCCACCGTGACGACGTTGGCGTCGGCCGACGGTGCGAGTCGGATGGCCGGCGCACTCAGGCGACCGATCACCAGAATCGACGCCTGTCGTGCGAGTTGTCCGGCATCGAGCTGGGGGATCCAGACGACGGACGACGAGCCCGAACACGTGCGGTTGTAGAGCACGTAGTCGATGGTGCCGATGCGCATCGTGATCGGTGCGTCCGACCCTTCACCGACACCGGAGTCGTAGCCGGACTCGACCGTCCACGTGCAGGACGACCCAGAGCCTTCGATCGGTGGTGTACCCGTTTGCACTCCGGCCCAGATCGTCCCTCCGGATGCGCCACCGCTCCCGGTGCCGTCGGCGGCATCGGCCACCTGAGGAACCGCGCACAGAACGACGGCGACACACACGAGAAGTGAGCTCGCCACCCGTTCGACGATTCGATGATTCATGAGGGGCACACGTCCTTTCCGTACGAACGGGTGTCGACGATCTCGTCGGTCCAACGCCATCCGTTCTCGTCACGCTGCAACGTCCAGGTCGACCAATGACTCACGAGTGACTCGTCGTAGACGGCCGATGGTCGATCGCCGGCTCCACCGATCTTCAGAACCACGTCGTCGGTGTGACACGAACGCACCTCGGCACGATCATCGTCGACCGGGATCACTTCGGTGATGTGATACCGATGACTTCCCTCATCCGAGGCATGGATCCCGTAGCGCACTCGCTCGTCGATCACGACGGTGAGCGATGTATGAACCGAGGATCCGGGAACCGCTAGATCATCGACGACACAGTCACGCGGTCGACGGCCACACTGCACGCGTCCGATCATCAGCCATTCGAACGCCTCGTGAATCTCGTCGCGATCGCCACTAGGGGACTCGCCAGTCGACACCCCGCCGTCGAGGCCGACTTCGACGTCGCGAAGCCACACCGACTCTTCTCGCGCCACCGAGAGAGCCCCGGTGGCCGCCGAATCACTCGACGCGCAGGCCGAGGCCACCACCACCAGTGCCACACACACGATCAGTTCTCGCTTCATCGTCATCTCCTTCGGATCCGTGTGGGTTCGGGACCCGTCCTCGAGGAGCCTTCACCGGTCTTTCGTCAAGCGGTATGGGCCGACTGGACCATCAAGCGGCGGTCTCTGACAGACTGCGACGGTGCTAACCACGACCGACCTTCATGATTTCGTCTCGGATCGGTCAAGGGTGTCGCGATGAGTCAGTCACGAACGATGTCTCTCGAGCGTGACGCCGCCTCGGCGCTCCGCATCATCCTCGGCATCATGTCCGATCAGCTCGTGATGTTCGGCGGAGAGGACACCGGCTGGGGTCGCCGGTCGTGGAACCTCGACGAGATCGTGTCGCTCGAACAGCGCATCGACGCCCTCTGGCCGGACGAATCATGGGGCATGACGGAGTCGGATCCGCACGGAGCCTCCGATCGAACTCACCCACCCAAGGACTTCGAATTGCACATCGAGGACGCCGAACTGATCCTCGCAGGAATGGCCTTCACGGAGATGGCGAGTGCCGAATTCCCGTGGGCCGACATGGTGCGTTGGACGAGTGACTTCATCACGACCGAGGTCCGTGCCCTCTGGACCGACGAGGAATGGCGCCGACGAGCCGCCGGTCAGTGAGCGGCTGATGCGGTGAGAGCCGCTCGTTGCTTCTCGGCCCGCTTCGCTGCGACCTGCAGTCGAATACCGCCGGCGATGCCTTCGGGGTTCATGACCGCGGTGACGATGAGGAGGACGCCTCCGATCAGCGCCTCCCAACTTCCCATTCCATCGAAGGCTCGGCTCATGGCGTAGAACGCGATTCCGGCCTGCGCCGTGATTCCGGCCGTCACGGCTCCGCTCACACTCGTGATGCCACCGAGGTAGGCGACCGACAATGCGGTGAGTGAAGCGATGACTCCGTACGACAGATCGGACACCGAGCCGAAGCGATAGGCGATGAGGGTGCCACCCACCCCGGCGATGAATGACGACGCCGCGAACATCGTCATCTTCACGCGGGTCACGTCGATGCCGATCGCAGCGGCGGCTCGTTCGTTGCCGCGCACTGCGAGCATCACCCGTCCCGATCCCGAACGTCGGATGTTGGCCACCAGGAGACCGAGGAGGGCGAGTACGACGATCAGGAACACCGCGAAGATCGGACGCGACACCTTGTCGCCGTACACGAGACCGAAGTCGAAACCAGCGAAGGACGGATTCGGAACCTTCGCTCCGCCGGTCGAGATGTCGCCGATCACCCACGGGTTCTTGAAGACGAACTCGGCGATGGTGACTCCTCCGGCCAAGGTGACGATCGCGAGGTTGGTTCCGCGAACGCGGAGAGCAGGGAGTCCCACGACCAGTCCGAAGAGAGTCGCCGCCAAGGCGGCCAACAGTGGAGCGACCGGGAACGGCAGGTCGTACTGCATCGCGAACTTCGAGAGGCCGAATCCAGCGATGCCGGCGAAGGCCATCTGCGACAGCGAGGTCTGACCTCCGAATCCGGTCAGTACGACGAGCGAGAGCGCCAGTACCGCTGCAATGACCGTCGTCATGATCGCCGCCCGCCACAACGGTCCGAGAACGAACACCGCCACGACGGCGAGAACGGTCGGGGTGAGGAAGGACACCGGAGTCACGCGCGCCGGTGGAACCGTGGGAAGTTTCCACATTTTCACCGCCCCACGATCGGGCAGACGTTCACCGAGGAAGATCATCGTGAGGATGATGATCACGAACGGGATGCCCTCGCGAGCGCCGTACTCGGGGAACCACGAGATGTCGTTCTGCAATTTGGTGCACAACGATTGACCCATACCGATGAGAACACCCGTGATCAGGGTCGGCCAGAAGTTCTGGAACTTGCCGATCAGCGCCGCGCCGAGAGCAGGCACGAGAAATCCGAACGTGTAGATCGTCGGATTCAACTGCAACTGGGGCGCGGCAAGGATGGCGAGGAACGACGTGATCACCGATGACAGCACCCAACCCAAGCCGGCCAAGCGATCGGGTGAGTATCCGAGGAGCAAAGCGCCCTTCTCGTTCTCGGCCGACGCGCGGATCGCCAACCCGACTCGCAAGTAGCGACTCCCCAACCAGAGTGCACCGGCGATGAGAACGACGATGAACAAGAGCCACAATCCGTCTCTGGGTACCGTGAGGTCACCCGTGATCGTCATCGGTTCTCGGGGCAAGATGTTGGGTACCCGGATGTTCGATTGACTCTCGAAGCGTCGCGTCACCAAGGTGATGAACACGATGATGAGACCCACGCTCGCCACGACCTTGGCCAAAGCAGGCGCCTGACGCAAGGGTTTGAAGATCAGGACGTAGACGAGAAACCCGAGCAGAGCAGAGGTGAGCAACGCCAGGACGAGTGCCCACCGATACCCGATGTCGTCACCGAAGTGATAGCGATCGGGCAGCCCTGGTATCGGGAAGGGATACGAACCGTTACGTAGGTCGGCGTACACGTACGTCGACCACATCGCCATGGCACCAGCGGCGAAATTGACGACCCCCGACGCTTGGTACGTGAGCACCATGCCGAGTCCGAGGGCGGCGATGATGCCTCCGGCTGCGCTGCCGAGCAGCAGATAGAAGAGGTAATCGGTCATCGCCCGCTCACCAGTTCCATCTGCTGCCCGACCTCACGACACATGTCAGGGGAGATACGGGAGGCTGTCGACCAGCCCGAGATCGTCGACCGGACCGACCACGCCGTCACCCTTGTATTCGGCGAACGGGAAGACGAAGGAGCACACGGCGGGATACGCCGCCGACGCGCCGCAGGCGAGCGGCGTCACTCCACCGAAGAAGTAGAGCCCCTCTCCGTTCTTCACGAAGTCGTACAGAGACGCACCCGTGAGTTCGATCCCTTGCTCGACCATCTGATTGCCGTAGTCGATGAGCGACATGTAGAGGCTGTAACCGAGACCGCCGAGACCGAGACCGGCCGCCGTCACCTCGTCCTCGGCGATTCCCATCACCGGAGCCAAGAGCTGGCGCAGAAGGGCGCGCGCGGGAGTTTCGGTTTCCTCGGGAAGTCCAGCGAACATCCAGCCCGTCGCCTCGTCGCCGACGACATCGATGACGTCCTTGTCGGCGCAGATGTTGGTGGTGATGACCGGTGTGGTGATACCGAGCGAGGCTCGGCCGCGCATGACTCCGATGCAACCGGCGTCGGCGTAGAGCGACACGATCACCTCGGGGTCACTACTCGCGGCCTCACGCACCAGACCCTGATATCCCGCGTCGGTTTCGTTGTCGCCACCCTTCACGGCTTCCCACGCGATGCCCGCCTTGTCGAGTGCGGCTTGCAGAGACGCAGCCGTGGAGTTGGCCCCGGCATTGTCGGCGTGGATGATCGAGACCTTCGAAGCGCTGTAGTACTCCTTGGCCACCGCGGCGATCGCCGCCTGCGACGTGGCGTTACCACCGGTCAGGAACAGCGCGTTCGCCGTGTAGTCGATGGGCAAGATGGGCAACACGCCGATGATCGGGATACTCGCCGCTTCGTAGGTCTTGTAGTCGGGGAACAAGTCGAGTCCGAGCAGAACGAGTTCGACGTTCTTGCCCACGAGTTCTTGAGCGCAGGCCTGTGACGTCTCCGGAGAGCCGTTGGCCACGCACGTCTCGAGTTTCACCGGTCGGTTTCCGAGACCACCGTGCTGATTGGTGTACTCCACGGCCGCTTCGATGAAACGTCGGATGTCCGGGAAGTCGAGACCGGCTCCACCTTCGGTGTTGACCATGCCGACGACCATCTCGGGCCCGGTGGGCGGTCCGGCGACATCGGCCGGCGCCGTCGAATCGGCCGGCGCGGCCGTCTCATCGGTTGCCGCATCGTCGGCCGGTGCCTCGGTCTCGGCTGGCGCTGCCGATTCGGTCGGCTCGTCGGACGTCGAACCGCCGTCGTCACCACCGCATGCAGCGATGATCAGACTGCTCGCCACGATGGCGGCGAACAGCCGCGATCCTCGCGAGCCCACGATCGTGGATCTCTTCATGTTTCCCCCTCAGTTGTGAGCCGCCGAAGCGGCCGGATTCAGTTGGCCACGGAGGCCGGAACCCAGCTGCCGTGGAAGCCGAAGGGCACCCGCGGAAGTTGGACGGACGCGATCGGATCGGCGGCCATGGTGAGCGCGTCGAAGATCACGAACTCACTGGTGTCGGCTGCTGCGTCGTAGACGTAGGTCATGAGATAACCGTCGTCTTCCGACTTCGCTCGGTCCGACGCAACGAACACGGCCTCCCCCGAGACCCGTCCCTTGCCCAGTTCGATGGAAGTACGCGTACCGGTCTGTCGGTCGTACTTCAGAATTGCACCGGCGTCGACTTCGCCGAACCCGGCGTTACCCATCGACATCTCGTAGCCGTAACGATGCTTCTTGCCGATCACGGCGTCGTTGACGCGCGGGAACTCACCCGAGCGATCGTCGATCTGCTCTTCCGACACTCGGCCGGTCACCGTGTCGATCGTCCAGCGCCACAGCAGCGGCGGCGGGAAGTCCATCGCGTCGTCCTTCCAGATGTGTTCGAAACGAGCCACGTCGAGAACGATCTTGGTGCCGTCTTCGTAACTGTTCATCGGATGGAACACGTAACACGGGTTGACGTCGTACCACTTCACTTGCGAATCGTTGCCCGTACGCGGCATGACACCGAGTCGAGCCGGATACGAATCACTCCACTGAATGGGCATCTTGCCTTCGAGCGCGAGGTCGAGATTGAACACCGCCGGAAGATCCATGAAGATCACGTAGTTCTCGGTGATGTTGAAGTCGTGCATCATCGTCGGTCCGGTCACGGTGATGGGCTCGGACTGGACGAGGCGACCATCGGCCGACACGCGCAAGTACGTGAGATACGGAGGAAGCGGGGCGTATCCGAAGGCGAGCATTTCACCGGTGGTCGGGCAGATCTTCGGATGAGCCGTGAACGGCCCCTTCAAGACTCCCGCATAGTCGGTCGAACCAACGGTGTTCAGATCGCCGTCGAGAACGTACGGAAAGTGACCCTCTTCGAGAGCGAGGATCTTGCCGGCATGTCCAACGACGTGAGTGTTGGCCTTCGAGCACGTCATGTCGAGGGTGACGTTCGGATCGAGGATGTCGATCGACGGATCCTTGATGAACGGTGTCTGCACGTATCGGTTGCGGTACCACTGCGCCTGGCCGTCGCGGAGTCGAACGCCATGGATCATTCCGTCGCCGAAGAACGGATGATCGCTCATTCCCGTGATCGGGTTGGCGCCGTTGCGCAGATACCGCCCGTCGAGTTCGGCGGGGATCGATCCGACCACCTTCAGATCGGTGAGCGTTCGCTCCTCGAAGGTCGGACGTCCGTTGCCCTGGAGATGGGCCGGAACTTCTTCGGTCATCGACATGATTGATCTCCTGCTGGTGCTGTTTCGAGAATTACTGAACGACTTCGGGGGAACGAGCCCACATGAGGGTGGCATCGAAACTCAGGGCGTAATCGGGAACGAATTCCATGATCACTCGCCCTGGTGAATCGAGGAACTTGCGAAAGGCTTCGGCGGCTGCCGGATTGTCGGCTCGAAGACGATGAGCGAACTCGGGATAGAACCAATCCTTGGTCGCGCGATCGTCGTGGATGAAGCAATTGCCCTTGTAAGTCACCGTCTTGCCACCACCAAGTTTCGACCCGGTGCTGTTGATGCAGATAGCGGCGCGCGGATTGCGGCGCAGGGCGGGAATGCGCTTGCGGGTCTCCGCAGCAGTGAGCCACAACTTGCCGTCCTTGGGTAGATACGACATCACCACACCGAAGGGTTCGCCCTGTTTGTTGGCCCACATGAAGACACACTCGCCGAGTGATTCGACGAGCTTCTTCTCGAGTTCCGGACTCAGTCCGCATTCGGACAGGTCCTCGTAACTGTCATGTCCCGACATGACCCCTCCCCCCTTGTGACGACAGTAACAGCCCGTCGAGCCCGAAATCTACGGGTCGTAATTAACTCCGGCTCACCGATCTCGTGGTGAGGGCCCGGCCAGACCCCACCACATCAATTCGGCCAAGTGGCTCGCGACTCGATCCGGGCCCGGTGACGAGTCGTCGATCACCCATAACGACGCCATCTGCAGCATGCCCACCATGCCAAAGGCCCAGGATTCGGACACCTCCGGGTCGGCTCCGACCGATTGTCGCCAATGGTGGATCGCGCGGGCCAGGGGAACCGTCGACCGCTCGGCCAGGGCCAACCGCCCGAGGGCGGTCTGCTCGGTCGTTCCACCCGTGACGTACAAGAAGAGCTCGCGATGGGCCAGAACGACCCTCAAGTTGGCCGAAATGAAGTCGGTCAGGCTGGCTCTGGTGAAGGGACGCCCCCCAAGCGCCGATCCGGCTGCCTCCACCATCCGGATCGCCAGCCGTTCGGCCAGGGCATTGGCCAGATCGGCTCGGGTCCCCACCCGCGCGTAGACGATGGGCTTGGTGATTCCGGCCTCCGCGGCCACCGCATCGATCGACGACCCCGACCCATCGCGGGCGATCACCCGTTCGGCGGCATCCAGAATCGCCTCGGCCCCGATGTCGAGTTGGCCCCCGCGTGGCCGTCCGGGTCGTCTCGTCATCGCCGTCACCTGGCCAGTCTGACATCACCCGGGACCCGTCCTGCACACTTACTTACTCGTAGTAACTTCCCCTCCACCACAGCGAGGGGGCGCAATGGATGCATCAGTGTCGAACATGTTCGATCTGTCGAACGACGTCGCGATCGTGACCGGGGCCGGACGTGGCATCGGCGAAGGAATTGCCGTCACGCTGGCGAGGGCCGGTGCGGCCGTGGTCTGCGCGGCACGACGGGCCGACGAAGTCGAACGGGTCGCCCACGACATCCGCTCGGCTGGCGGGCGAGCCATCGCGGTTCCGACCGACGTCACCGACGATGACGGCGTGCGTGCGCTCGTGCGACGAGCCGTCGACGAGTTCGGATCACTCGACATCCTCGTGAACAACGCCGGGGGGTCACCCGTTCAGACCCCGCTCGTGAAACTTCCGAGGGAGGAATGGGACGCCACGATGCGCCTCAATCTGACGTCGATCTGGGTGTGCACCAACATCGCCGCCGAACACATGCGCGATGGCGGTCGCATCGTGAACATCTCGTCGAAAGCAGCCGTGCAGACGGTCATGGGAAGTGGTCACTACGCGGCGGCCAAGGCAGCGGTCAACTCGCTGACCACCACGTACGCCAAGGAACTCGGGCCACGCATCCGAGTGAATTGCATCATGCCCGGAGCGGTACCCACCGAGATCATGATGAAGGCGATGCGCCTCACCGACGACGATCTCCCCAAATTGGAGAAGGTTCTGCGTCTGCCCATGGCCCGACTCGGCACGCCCGACGATCTCGGCCTCGCTGCCTTGTATCTCGTCTCACCGGCATCGAGTTGGGTCACCGGTCAGATCATCGGCATCGACGGCGGTCTCTGATGTCGCGCACGAATCGACAGATCGTCCTGCGGCGACGTCCGACTGGTCGTCCTCAGGCGGACGACTTCGAAATGGTCGATCGTCCGGTCCCTGAACTCGACGATGGTCACGTCGTCGTCGAAGTCGATCATCTCGGAATCGACGCGTTCATTCGCACGACCCTCGAAGAGGAGAGCTTCCATCAAGGAGCACGACTCGGTGGTGTGATCCCGGCCCTGGGTGTCGGAAGAGTGGTCGAGTCACGCTTCGCCGGACTCGACGTCGGCGATCACGTCTTCGGCCCGTTGTGTTCGCAGACCTTCGCATCGATGCCCGGTGTGGCGATGCGCAAGATCGATGTCTCACGCGTTCCCGCCACTGCGTGGCTCGGCGCCCTCGGTCTCACGACGGGTCTCACGGCCTACGTCGGGATGACACGCGTCGGCCGAGTGAAACAAGGGGACGTCGTCGTCGTGTCGGCGGCCGCCGGAGCCGTTGGTTCGATGGCCGGGCAGATCGCCCGGTTGCTCGGTGCGGCGACCGTGATCGGTATCGCCGGTGGACCCGAGAAGTGTCGGGTTCTCGTCGACACTCTCGGCTACGACGCAGCGATCGATTACCGACACGACGATGTGGAGTCTCGCCTGCGCGAACTCGCTCCGAACGGGATCGACGTCTTCTTCGACAACGTCGGTGGTGACGTCCTCGATGCCGTCCTTCTCAACATCAAAGAGGGAACGAGGGTCGTCATCTGCGGAGCCATCTCGCAGTACGACGACATGGCCAATGTGCGTGGTCCCCGCAACTACCTCAAACTCGCCGAGCGGCACGCAGTGATGGAAGGGTTCGCGGTCTTTCACTTCGCCGATGCCTACGAGGAAGGAGAGCGTCGACTCGCCGATTGGTTCGTCGATGGCTCACTCGTCCTCCCCGAGCACGTCGAGTCGGGGGTGGAGCGCTTCCCGGCCGCTCTCGACATCCTCATGAGCGGTGGTCACGTCGGCAAGTTGCTGGTGAAAGTGTCAACCGACTGACCACCCGCCATGATGACGGGGTGGATCGAACCGCCTCGGCTTACGACTCGTTCCAGTACGAAAATCTCCCTTTCCGGATGTCCCATCCCGACTGGATGGCGACCATCGCGACCCTGGCCGGCCTTCGGCCACCGGACGTCCGCACGAGTCGCGTCCTCGAGATCGGTTGTGCTCGTGGCGGCCATCTGATTCCCCTGGCCGAGTTGCTTCCCGATGCATCGTTCGTCGGTATCGATCTCGCGCCGAGTCAGATCGCCGATGCTCGAGCCGATGCCGATGGTGTCGGGGTCACCAACGTCGAGTTTCGCGCCGTCGACGTGCGCAACCTTCCCGACGATCTCGGATCATTCGACTACATCGTCTGTCACGGTGTGTACTCCTGGGTTCCCGATGATGCTCGAGATGCGATTCTGCGTGCATGTCGCGACCTGCTCTCGCCGAACGGGATCGCCTACGTGAGCTACAACACCTACCCCGGGTGGCACGCCCGCGGGATGCTCCGGTCGATGTTCGCCAAGGTCGTTCCCGACGGCGAGGCTCACGAACGGGCACGTTCCACGCGAGCGTTTCTCGACCTCCTCGATCAGTTCGTCCCCGACACATTGCCTCTGCAGCCATGGCTGCAGAGCGAGATCAATCTCCTTCGCCACTACTCGGATCGTTACCTCTTCTTCGAACACCTCGTCGAGGAGAACACGCCGTTCCACTTCCAGGATTTCATGACCCGCGCCCATTCGTTCGACTTGGTTCACGTCGGAGACGCCGAGGTGGCGAGCGGACTCACTCGCCAGGTGGGGGACGACGGTTCTCGGGCGATCGCCGAGCGGGTCGACGACGGTGAATCGGCCTATCTCGCGCATGTCGAAGGGCAACAACTTCTCGACTTCCTCACTCTGCGGCACTTCCGCCGGTCGCTTCTCACTCACTCCTCTCATCGTTCCCTCCTGCGACCGGAGTTCGACATCGATGCGGTGTCGGGGAGTTTCGTCTCACTGGAGCGAGTTCGAACCAATGAGATCGGAGAGTCCGAGATCGAACTCGACGTCGACGCGGCCGACGGACTCGAAGTCTCTCTCGACGACAACGGCCGCTTCGTCGTGACCTCCGGGGATCCGGTACCGATCGTGGCCATGTGGACTCTCGCCAGTTCGCCACGACGCGGAATGTGGGTCGACGATCTCGTCGATCACGTGTCGGCTCAAGTCGATCTCCCGAACGTCCGACGACTCGTTCATCAGTGGGTGCTCACCTCTTTCCTCGAAGGAAGCGTTCAACTCAGCCGATGGCCTCGTCCCACGGCCTATCAATTACCGACGAAGCCCACGACGTCTCGTTGCGCTCGTTGGCAAGCGGCCCGACTTCGAACGTCGGTCACCAATCTTCGGCACGAGGAGCTGGAAATCGACGACCTCGATCGGGTCCTCATCACGAGCATGGACGGATCGCGCGATGCTCCCGCCGTCGTGGAAGCCGGTCTGGCCGCTCTGAGCGACGGCACCGTCGACGTCGAAGTCGATGGCCGAATCGTCACTGATCTCGATCTGCTCCGTGACTTGGTCGAGACCAAGATTCAACGTCTGGTCAATCGTGGTCTCGTCCTCGACCAGTGATCATTCGCCCGCGGCGACCGAAACCTTCGACGGGATCCTGGTGAACGTCATCACGCCGTCGTCCACCGGCTTCTTTCCGATGATCTTCTTCTCGAGGTCGTAACGCTGAGAGTTCGTCCACGGATCGCGATCACCTTGCTTGGGCATCCGATCCATGACCCGCTCCATGTAACCCGCGGAGAACTCCTCGATCCATGGTCGTGGGGTCATGGCGCGGTCCGCGTCGCGTAGACGCGGGGTCGCCTGCATCGTGCCGGTCGCCTTCATGTGGTTGAGCAATTTGCAGACATAGGTGCTCACGAGATCGGCGCGCAGGGTCCACGACGCATTGATGTAACCGAACGTGGTCACCAGATTCGGTACGTCGGAGTAGGCCATACCGCGATAGGTCCAGGTCTGCGAGAAGTCGATCGAACGGCCGTCGACCTCGATGTCGACCTCACCCAGGGTGACGAGGTTGAGACCGGTGGCCGTCACGATGATGTCGGCGTCGATCTCCTGTCCTGACTTCAGTCGAATACCCGTCTCGGTGAAAGCGTCGATGTGATCGGTGACCACGCTCGCCTTCCCCGAGTTGATCGCGGCGAAGAGATCGCCGTTGGGGATCAGGCACAAACGCTGATCCCACGGGTTGTAACGAGGAGTGAAGTGAGTATCGACGTCGAAGTCCGGGCCGAGACCCTTTCGAACTCCACCGAGGATCTTGGCCTTGATCTTCTCGGGTTGAGTGCGGGTGCGGTTGTAGAAAAAACTTCCGAGCACGGTGTTCTTCTTGCGCACGATCGAGTACGCGATCCGCTCCGGGAGCACTTTGCGAAGAGCATCGTTGATCGGGTCGTGATCGGGTCGTGACACCACGTACGTCGGGGACCGTTGCAACATCGTGACGTGGGCTGCACGCTTCGCCATGGCGGGCACGATCGTCATGGCTGTCGCGCCTGATCCGATCACGACGATCTTCTTGCCGGAGTAATCGAGACCTTCGGGCCATTCCTGCGGATGCACGATCGTTCCACGGAATCGCTCACGCCCGTCGAAATGAGGGGTGAAGCCCTCCTTGTACGAGTAATACCCCGCGCACATATGAATGAAGTTGCAGGTGTACCGCTCGAGTTCGCCGGTGTCAGCACGACGTGCAGTCACCGCCCACGTCGCCGACTCGGTCGACCACTCGGCCTTCGTGACCAGAGTGTTGAAACGGATGTGGCGATCGATTCCGTTCTCACGCACGGTGTCGCGCAGATACTTCATGATCGACGGGCCGTCGGCGATGGCTTTGGCCTCGGTCCACGGTTTGAAACTGAAGCCGAGCGTGTGCATGTCGCTGTCGCTGCGCACTCCCGGATACCGGAAGAGATCCCACGTTCCCCCGATGTCGGGTCGACCTTCGAGAATCACGTAACGACGATCGGGGCACAAGGTCTGTAGGTGGTACGCCGAACCGATGCCGGAGATCCCGGCTCCCACGATCAGCACGTCGACATGAGTCGTCATGGCCCCTCCTCGTTGCTCGTGTCGTCAGTGTCCGACGCTAGTAGCGACACGGCCACCGTCCCCTAAGTTGTGGACATGAGCCGCCCCTCCGATCAGCCGGGTCGCACCGACCTCACGGGCAAGGTCTTCGTCGTCACCGGCGGCAACTCGGGAATCGGTCTCGGAATGGCCGAGGGAATCGCCGCTGTCGGTGGGTCAGTGGCGGTGTGGGGACGTCGCGCCGACAAGAACGACGAAGCCGTGGATCGATTGCGGGCTCTCGGAGCCGAGGCGCGGGGCTACGTGTGCGATGTCGGAGACGAACAGCAGGTGGTCGAGAGCATGACCCGTACCGTGTCCGACTTCGGACGGCTCGACGGCTGCTTCGCCAATGCCGGACGCCCGGGCAACGGAGTTCCGTTTCTCGATCTCACCCTCGACCAATGGCGTGCTGTCATGAAGATCAATCTCGACGGCGTGTTCCTCACCGTGCGCGAGGCAGCTCGTCACCTCGTCGCTCAGGGCACCGGGGGCAGCCTCGTTCTCGTGTCGTCGACCTCGTCGATTCATGGCGCCGGTGGGAACGAGGCCTACGGAACCTCCAAGACGGCTCTCAACGGTCTGATGCGTGCGCTCTCGGTCGGACTCGCGCGTCACGGCATTCGAGTCAATTCGTTGGTCCCTGGGTGGACGATCACCGAGATGGCCGGACCCGCGTATTCGCACGACCTCTTCCGAGAAACCACGATCAAACGCACTCCAGTACGACGTTGGGCCGATTGGTCGGAGTTCCGCGAAGTCGGAGCCTTCCTCGCCGACCCGACGATCACGTATCACACTGGTCAGGAAGTCGTGGTCGACGGCGGTTACACCATTTTCTGAACGGGCCTCGCCCGTCGAGGTCCGCCAGCCAGACCGCTTTCCCGAGTCCCGGGTCGGCGGTAAGTTGAGACCGACGATTCGCTCATCGGGGGGTGATGCGGTTTGGACACGTCCACACGCACGATTCGGATTCTGATCTGCGACGACCATGCGATCTTCGCGGAAACACTCGCCTACGCACTCGAGGCACAGGACGATTTCGAGGTCTGTTCCACGGTGACCACGATCGATCGGGCCAAGCAGTCGTTCGCCCTCGAACCCGACGTCGCGATCGTCGACGTTCGCATGGGTGACGAGAACGGTCTGCACCTCGTGTCGTGGATCGCCACCAATCACCCCTCCTGTCGATCGATCGTTCTCACCGCCTACGACTCGGACGAGTTCATCATCGGTGCCCACGAAGCCGGAGCGAAATCCTTCGTCGTCAAGAGCATCTCGTGTGACTACCTGGTCTCGGCGATCAGGGACGTCGTGGCAGGATTCGATTTCCTGACCTCGGAGTACGTCGCAACCGCACGCGAACGTCTGGCGGGAAAGCGGTCGCGCCATTTCGAGTCGCTCGGTTCATCGGACCGACACCTCGTGTCCCTGATTGCCGAGGGGCTTCCCGACCGACAGATCGCGGCCGAAATGCACCTGAGCCTTCAGACCATTCGTAATCGGGTGTCTCGTCTCTTGAAGATCCTGAATCTCGACAATCGAACTCAACTCGCCGTTCTGGTCGCGAGAAGCGACGACTGATGCAACTGCCGGGAGAGCATCTCTGGCATCTGCTCCATTCGGTTCCGGGTTTCGTCGCCATCTATCGACCGTTGCTCGACGAGCACGATCACATCGACGATCTGGTGCTCGAGTGGTGGAATACGGCCTTCGACGACCTGTTCGTCGAAGCGACGGTCCGGGGGCAGACCGTGAGAGGTGTGTACCACGAGCCCGAAGGAGCTCTGAATTTCGCCCGTCAGGCATGGCGAATTGCTCCGGCTCCCCAACTCTTCGCCATCGAAGGCGAGGCACTGACGGGATATCTGCGGTTCGATCGGCCGACCGTGCTGAAAATTCGCTGGGTCCGTTTGGGTGAATTCATCGCCGAGATCGGTGAGGACGTCACCGAATTGAATCAGACGGTGAATCGACTCGTCGAGACCGATCTCGAGTTGCTCGACGTGTGGCGACGGAGCGAAATCGCCGAGTCCAGACAGGAACTCGCCCGCGACATGCACGACTCGGTGATCCAAAGGCTCCTTGCCGTCGGAATCGGAATGCGTCAGGCCCTCGACGTCACCGATCTGACGCCCGAGCAGATGAATCGCGGTGAAATCGTGATCCGCCACCTCGACGAGGCGATCCTGGAGCTGCGTTCCATCGTCGACACCCTCATGTCTCCCGACCCCGAACCAAGTCCACCGACCGACCTCAACCGAGAACTCCTCGACGTCTTTCGGGCCATGACACCCCTTCTCGGCCATCGACCCGGATATTCGTTCTCGCTCTCGTGTCCTTTGCCGTTCGCAGTACGGCGAGACATCGAGTTGGTGGTTCGAGAAGCCCTTGCCAACGTTGCCAAACATGCATCGGCCACGCGCTCGTACGTTCGCGTGGAATGCGACCGATGCAGGCTCTCGGTGCGAGTCCTCGACAACGGTGTGGGAATCGCTCCGAACCCACGCCTCGGACATGGACTGTCGAATCTTCGTCGTCGAGCCGCCCGCTACGGCGGAAACGTGACGGTGCAGAGCCGCCACGACCGACCCGGAACCGATGTCGTCTGGACGATCCCGTGTCCTGACAACTCGACACGATCGTCCAACTGCTGATCGACCACCTGGCACAATGACCACATGTCCGACATGTTGGAGCGTGCCGCCCGCCTCGTCGACGGAGTCGACACCGATCTCGACGTCGGATTCCTGACCGCACCTCCGGCCGCCGCCGCCGAGGTCGCCGACCACATCTCGTTGGTTCAGGCTTTCAGCAACGTGGTCTCCTTCGACACCGGCGATGGTCTCGTCCTGTTCGACGTGTCGCACCAGATGTCGGCTCCCGCAGTGGTGTCGGCCGTTCGTTCATGGTCGTCGTCGGAGATCCACACCGCCGTCTACACCCACGGCCACATCGATCACGTCACCGGTGCTCGTGCCTTCATCGACGACGCCGCCGAGCGAGGCCACCGCCCGATCTCCTTCGTCGGACACGAGGCGATTCCCGCTCGATTCGATCGTTACGACCTGACCAATGGCTACAACGGCCACATCAACAAACGGCAGTTCCGCCTGCCCGACCCGTACTTCCCGAGTGACTTCGTCCACCCGCAACGAACGTACGGGGAACACACGACATTGTCAGTTGGTGACACCACCTTCGAACTTCATCACGCGAAGGGAGAAACCGACGATCACACCTGGGCGTGGGTCCCCCGACATCGGGCCGTCTGCGTTGGCGACCTCTTCATCTGGCAATTTCCCAATGCCGGCAACCCGCAGAAGGTGCAGCGATTCGCGTGGGAGTGGGCAGTGGCCCTGCGAGAGATGGCCGCGCTTCGACCCGAGTTGCTCCTGCCCGCCCACGGCATGGCGATCGGTGGAGCCGATCGAGTGGTCGCCGTTCTCACCCATACGGCCGAAGCTCTCGAATCACTCCACGAGCAGACCCTGGCTCTCATGAATGCCGGCGCGCGTTTGAACGATGTGATCCACAGCGTTCGTCTGCCGGCCGACCTGGCCGATCTCCCCTATCTGAAGCCGACCTACGACGAACCCGAATTCGTGGTCCGCAACATCTGGCGTCTCTACGGCGGGTGGTACGACGGGAATCCGGCGAATCTCAAGCCCGCTCGCGAGACGGATCTCGCACGCGAGATGGCTGCTCTGGCCGGAGGAGCATCGGTGCTCGCTCGACGGGCCGAGGCTCTGGCCGCCGACGGCGACCTGCGACTCGCCTGCCATCTGGTGGAAATGGCGTGTCTCGCCGATCCCGACGACCTGACGATTCACGGTGTGCGGGCCGCGGTGTACGAGCAACGACGACGCTCCGAAACCTCGTTCATGGCCACCGGCATCTATCGCGCGGCGGCAATCGATTCGCGCGACCGTCTCTCGAGCGAGTGATCAGGCACGCTGGCGGCGACGCATCATCGTCGCCAGGGCGCGAACCTTCGGACGGAATCGTCGCGACGGCTGACGTCGTGCGATCGACACCGGCTCGGACGCTCGAACGACGGCGTTGGTGCGAGCGATGCGGCGGCGCGGACGACCTCCCACGATGCGTTCGATCTCGTCGAGGTCGAGTCGTTCCGAGGTCATCAATCCTTCGGCCATCGTCTCGAGCGCCACGACGTGTTCGGCGAGGATCGTGCGAGCAGCGGTGTGGGCCTCGTCGAGAATCGTTGCCACCGATTCCTGAGTCCAATGATCGGGACCGGACACCATCGAGGGAGTCCGTGACACGAGCGAGCCGGACATTCCGTAGACGGTCGCCATCTTGGTGGCCAGGTCGGTCGCGCGAGCCAAGTCGGACGCCGCACCCTGGGTGCACGAGCCGCCCATCAACATCTCTTCGGCGACGCGGCCACCGAGGGCGACGACGAGTTGGGCGAAGGCGGCTTCCTTGGTGAGGAAGATGCGATCGTCGTTCTCGAACCACGTGACGCCAGCCGCCGGTCCACGGGGGACGACGCTGACGGCGACCGGATCAGGAGCGTCTTCCTGCACGAAACCGCAGATCGCATGCCCAGCCTCGTGCCACGCGGTGATGCGACGATCGGACTCACTGATCGACATGGAACGCCGCGGACGACCGAGGGCGACGAATTCGACCGCGGCATCGAAGCACCGTTGATCGATGTCTCGGCGCTCGAGACGAACGGCTTCCAGCGCGGCTTCATTGCACACACGGGCCAGATCGGCTCCGGACATTCCCGCTGTCCGTGCGGCCACCGCATCGAGATCGACATCGGCGGCCATGGGCTTTGTCGCCGCGTGAACGCGCAGGATCGACACGCGACCCTTGCGATCGGGAAGGGGAACCTCGATGCGACGCTCGAGACGACCGGGACGCAGGATCGCCTTGTCGAGAACGTCGGCTCGATTGGTCGCGGCGATGGTGATCACGTTCGACTTGTGGAAACCATCGAGTTCGGTGAGAAGAGAGATGAGTGTGTTCTCGTGTTCGATCGGTCCGCCCGGGGTGCCGTTGTCACGATCATTCATCGCGCGGGCGCGAGCAATGGCATCGATTTCGTCGATGAAGACGATCGCTGCTTTGTGCGACCGGGCCGACTCGTACAATTCGCGCACTCTCTTCGCGCCGACACCGACGTACATCTCGACGAAGTCCGTTGCCGACGCGGCGATGAACGGGACGGACGCTTCGGCCGCGACGGCTCGCGCGAGCAAGGTCTTGCCGGTTCCGGGAGGGCCGACCAACAACGCCCCTTTGGGAGGCGTGGCACCGAGTCGTTCGAACTTCTCGGGGTCGCGGAGGAAGTCGACGAGTTCGCGCAGGTCGGCGACCGCCTCATCACAACCGGCGACCGATGCGAATCCGGACGTGCGATCCGGCACGACTCTCCTCGGTGCCTTCGACCGCTTCTCGCGCCAGCGGCCGATGGCGAGCAGCACCACGACGACCGCTCCGATGATCAGCCAGTTCCGGACCGTGGACGACATGAGCCCGTACGGTACGAGCGTTCGACCCGAAATCGGCCGTGAGTTTCGTGAATGGCGTATGAAGGGCGGTCAGTTGCCGAGCAGATCGGCGAGGCGGGCCTCGACCTCGGGGATGTCGGCCCGGGCCGCCGTGACGTGAATGCGAGCCTTCGGACTGGTGCTCGTGAGGAGCCACCGACCATCGGTCGAGTCCTTGGCCACGACTTTCTCGACCGACAGAGTGCGGAAGCGATGGGCTGCGGATGCCGTGCGCTCCTCGGACGACATCGCCGCAAGACCAGTGATGTGCTCGGCGAACGTGCACACCCGCTTCGACGAGATCTTGTCGACCAACACGTCGGAGACGAGATCGGAGACCGTGCTGGCCAGGTCACCCATGGCCGAATCGCCGACGATGCCGTGAGCGACCGCCTCGTTGCCGAAGATGTCGGAGGCCGACACCGCGCCCGCGACGCGGAACGAATCGATCGGGAGGATGGGGTATCGCACCCAGTTCGACGGTCCGAGACCAAGACCGAGATCGTGGACGCAGATCGAGTCGCCGATGCGCTCGAGCAGGACACAACGTCGATTCGACCACCAATGCGTCTGTGCAGTCCCCAACAACACAACACGGATTCTACCCGGTGTTCTGGTGAGGATTTTTCACCGTATGGGTGAAGATCGCGCACCAGATTCCCCTCATTCATCGAGCTACCAGCGGATCCCCTAACGTTCACCGCGTGGGGGACACACCGATGTCGAACGTCGGGCCGAAGGGCGTTGGGCCAAAGAACGTCGTCATCGTGCTGCTCGACAGTCTGAACCGACACCTTCTCGGTGCGTACGGAAGTACCGAGTTCGATACACCCAACCTCGACCGCTTCGCCGCCCGATCGGTGCGCTTCGATCGTCATTACACCGGATCGTTGCCGTGCATGCCCGCCCGTCACGACATCCTGTGCGGCTCGTGGGATTTCCTGTGGCGACCATGGGGATCGATCGAGTTGTGGGAGGACCCGATCACGCGACATCTTCAACAGGTGGGCGTGACCACCATGCTCGTGTCGGATCATCCGCATCTGTTCGAGACCGGCGGTGAGAACTACCACACCGATTTCACCGCGTGGGAATACGTGCGTGGCCACGAGGACGATCCGTGGCGAACCGCGCCCGATCCATCGTGGGTCGGGGCGCCGGCCGTCCCCGCGAACGAATCATGGGTCGCTCGTCACTACGACACCTCGCGCACCTGGTTCACGGACGAATCCGATTTTCCGGGTGCGCGAACGATGGCGCACGCCGCGCGCTGGATCGAACAGCAGGCTCCATCCGAGGGCCGCTTCATGTTGTTCGTCGACGAATTCGACCCCCACGAACCCTTCGACGTTCCCGAACCATGGATGTCTCGCTACGACCCCGACTGGGAAGGGCCGAAGGTCATCTGGCCGCCGTACATGGCCGATGCGGTGTCATCAGGACGACTCGATGCTCGAACTGCTCGACAAATCCGCGCCAACTACGGAGCCAAGTTGTCGTTCATCGACCACTGGTTCGGACGACTGCTCGATGCGATCGACCACCGGGGGATGTGGAACGACACCGCCGTGATCGTCTGCACCGACCATGGTCATTACCTCGGTGAGAAGGACGTGTTCGGCAAGCCCGGGGTCCCCGTGTACGAACCGCTCGGCCACATCCCGTTGATGGTTGCCTGGCCAGGTGTGGCACCCGGAACCAATTCGGCCCTCACGACGACGGTCGACGTGTTCGCCACGTTGTGTGACGTGTTCGGTGTGTCGGTCGAACATCGCACACATGGACGGTCGTTGGTACCACTGCTCGAAGGCCATACGTCCACGATTCGTGACTACGTGCTGACTGGCGTGTGGGGACGGACCGTGCAGATGATCACCGAGTCGTTCAAATACGTACGCGCGCCACGAAACGGCAATCGTCCGCTGTCGATGTGGTCGAACCGTTGGTCGACCATGCCGATTCACGCCATGCCGAACGTGCGCCTTCCGAAACCCGATCAGCGAGCCGTTCTCGATTACATGCCCGGTTCATCAGTGCCGGTCATTCGCCAGCCATTCGAAGCTGACGATGCAGTTCCCTTCTGGGCACAGACGAACACCGGAGATCTGCGTGACATGGTGTTCGACGTGATCGACGATCCGTCCGAAGATCGAGACCTGTCGTCGACCGATCTGGAACGACGTCTGTCAGAAGTCTTCCGGGACGCGCTGAACGACGTGGACGCCCCCAAGGATCAATTCGACCGTCTCGCCTTCTGACCCCGTCCTGCGACCCACACTGAGTCGAATTCCCTCGACGAATTGATTACCGTGGAGAACGACGATGTCGGCACAGGACCGCAATCGACTCAACCTGTATCAGAAACTCGACGAGATTCTCGGAACCGAGGAGGCGAACACACTCATGGAGCATCTCCCACCCATTCCGTGGAACGAAGTCGCCACCAAAGGAGATGTCGAGGCGTCTGAAGTCGCCCTGAAGGCCGACATCGAGACGATGACCACGACCCTGCGCATCGAGATGGCCGCCATGGGCAAGGACATACGTGGCGAGATGGCCACCATGGGCAAGGACATACGTGGCGAGATGGCCGCCATGGGCAAGGACATACGTGGCGAGATGGCCACCATGGGCAAGGACATACGTCACGAGATGGCAGCCATGGGCAAGGAAATCCGTGGCGAAATGCAGGGCTTCCGAACCGAACTGAAGGCCGACATTCACGTCCTCGGGGCCGAACTCCGCGCAGAGATGCTCAGCGGGTTCAATCGGCAGATCAAGTGGCTCGTCACATTCGGATTGGCGTGGAGTTCCCTACTCATCGCCATCACACGTTTCACGCCCTGATTTCCCTCTTACAGTTCGTCGACGGCGAGTCGCACGATGTCACCGAACTCCTCCTCCGTGAAGTACGGCTCGACTCCGGCTCGGATATCGACCACGACGAGCTTCATCAGCACGGCCTTCTTGCGAACGACGGCCTCTTGGATGTGCCATTCCGCCCAGCCACCAGCTTCCTCAATGGTCATCAAGACACCGAAGCGATCGTCCCCGACCTCGGGTAGCGACAACTCCTGCGAATACCCCGGCCCCTCCTCGCCCGCCGGCATCTCTCCGAAGCAGTCGACCGAGCCGTCACGAATCAGTGAGAAGGATTCGGTCGTGTCGTCCGGTTCTCCGGAGTACAAGAACTCCTGCAGGAAGATCCGATGACCCGTTCGATCCGACGGAGGATCGATTTCGTCATCGACGGCAAGGTCCAACTGACGGAACACCACCGGTCTGAGTGATTCCACGAGTGCACGCGCGTCGTCGCTCGCGCGCTCGCACAGATCGAAGGACGGAACGAGCTCACGCTGTTCCTCGGTCAGAATTCCCGATGGATCCACCATCTGATCTCCACCCTGGGGCCCGTTGAACAAAGTCCACTCCCCTTCGAGGTCGTCGACGGTGACAAGGGAGGCCGAGAGTTCCTGCGCCGTCGGAATACCTCCGTCATCTCGACTGCACGAGACAAGCCACGACGTTCCTGCAACTGCGATCAGCCCGAACCAGACATGTCTCATGTGCATGAACGACCTCTTTCGACATTCGATTCGTCGCCACCAAGCCTCACCGATCGGGACGAAACCCGCTCACGCGAAACGTCACTCATCCATCAATATCGATGTCGTGCTCTCGCCTCGATCACTCCTCATTCCTCTCGTTCTGATCAGAGCGATGTCGGCGTGCCGATCGACTCCGGAGGTTCGCGACGAGCAACCACTCGCCATTTGGTCATCGACGGATTCGACGGCCAGTACACCCGAAGCTGCGGCCGAAGCTGCGGTGCGAGTCTTGACAGGTGTGGAAGCGGTCGTCGGTGACTTCATGGCTGGTGACACACGCAGTGGCGAAGTGGTCGTTTTCTCCCCGGGCGAGTCCTCTCCCGTGGAGCGCAGCTTGCTCCTGTTGCGTCAGCTCGGACCGGATGATCGATGGTCGGTGATCGGAGCGATCAACGAGGCGATGACGATCGACGAACCGGCGACGATGAGCATCCATTCTCCTGGCTCGCTGACCGTCTCCGGGCGGGCCAGAGGATTCGAAGGATTGGTGATCGTGAGCGCTCATCGAGTCGGCGACGACATCGAGTTGATCGATGACGAGGTGACCATGGGTGGCTCACTTCAGAGGTCCGAGCCGTACGAGGTCGTGCTCGATCTGAGTGACACCGAGCCGGGCGACGTCGTGGCCATCGTGGTGCGAGGTGGCGTCGGCCTGGAGGACGACCCGGGGGAATTCAGTGCCATCCCCATCCGAATCGGGCCATGACCAAAATCTGGTGCGTGATCTTGACCCATACGGTGAAGATTCCTCACCAGAACACCGGTTGGAACACCACTGGTTGGTGGGCGAGGGGGGACTTGAACCCCCACGTCCTTGCGAACACTGGCACCTGAAGCCAGCGCGTCTGCCATTCCGCCACTCGCCCGAGTAACAGGAACTTCACGCTACCAACCACATCGCGTCCCACCACCCACCCATCCGGTGAGACCTCACCCCTGAGCAGGACCGATACCCTGTCAGGGCGTAATCGTCGCTCGACGCGGGATGGTGATCACATGGCCAACGGAATCTTCAATCGGGGAGCCCGAGCCAACGTTCGTCCCATCGAGATCGGCCGACGTCTCGTCCACGAGATGGACGACAAGCGTTCGGTCGACTCCGACGGTCGGCGGATCGCACCCAATCACTTCGTGATCACACTGAGCTCGCGCGATCATCAAGAACTCGGTCAGCACATCGCCGCTCTCGAAACCGAGTTGGTCGAGGCCGCCAAGGAATATGCCCGCGACGAGGGATACGTCCTGCGGGGCCCCGTCACCGTGAAGCTCACCGATGACGACGCCGTGAAAACGGGACGGATCCAGATCGTGTCGAAGGTTCGTACCAACGAATCCCCGGTCGTGGCCGCATCACTCGTGATCGCCGGTCGCCCTCCGCTGACACTCGCGGCGTCCTCGGTCGTGATCGGCCGATCCCCCGACTGTGACATCTCCTTCGACGACGCCAACATCAGCCGCCGTCACGCCGAGATCAGGGTGGTTCTCGGCTCACATGTCATCTCCGATCTCGGATCGACCAACGGCACCAAGGTCAACGGTGTTCCGATCACCATCGAGCGCACCCTGCGCGACGGCGACATCATCGCTCTCGGGAGCAACACCATTCGCTTCGAGGCGCGCTGATTCGATGAACGACGTCGTCATCAGCGGTCTGCGACTCGTGCTCCTCCTCGCCCTCTATCTCTTCTTCGCCCGCGTGGTCTGGGCCGTGTGGTCGGAAGTCCGAGTACCGGCTCTTCCGTCGGCGCCCACCGGCTCGAGTCCGACCGGATCCACGTCGCGACTTCCCCGACGCCAACGCGTCACCGAACTCAAGATCATCGAACCGAAGTCACTCAAGGGTTCACGGATCGAGCTCACCACGAATGCCATCGTGATCGGCCGCTCGGTCGATGTCGATCTGTCATTCGTCGACGACACGTATCTGAGCGGTCGTCACGCTCGTGTGTGGTCGGCCGACGGCGTCGCCATGATCGAGGACCTGGCGTCCACCAACGGAACCCAGGTCAACGGCCAGCGCATCGACACCGCCATCGCTCTCAACCCGGGGGACCGGGTCCAGATGGGCCACGTTCTCCTCGAGGCCACCCGATGATCCGCGCCCGTGCCGCCGCGTCCACGCACGTCGGACGCATCCGAGAAGGCAACGAAGATGCCTACCTCTGCATCGACGGCCTGTATTTCGTGGCCGACGGAATGGGGGGTCACAGTGCCGGTGAGGTGGCGAGTGAGATCGCCGTCACCACGTTGTCGCAATTGCTCTCGACCGTGGCGGCCAACAATCTCTCCGCCGACGATCTTGCTTCGGCTGTTCGCCACGCGAACACGGCGATTCTCACGGAAGCTCTGCGCGACCGTGCCAAAGCCGGAATGGGGACCACCCTCACCGGTCTCGCCGTTGCCGACGCACAGCACTCTCGTGCACTCGTTGCCAACGTCGGCGATTCACGCACGTACCTGTGGCGTCACGGCGAACTTCGCCAGGTCACCAAGGATCATTCACACGTGCAATCCCTCGTCGATCGCGGGGCGATCACGCGTGCCGAGGCCCGCGTTCATCATCAACGAAACATCGTTCTCCGCGCGATGGGGATCGATCCCGATCTCGAGGTCGACGTGTTCGAAGTCGACATCGAAGACGGAGATCGCTTCGTCGTGTGCAGCGATGGACTCGTCGACGAGGCCGACGACGACGCCATCGAAGTTGCCATCCGCACGTCGCCGTCACCACAGGATCTGGCCGACAACCTCGTCTCACTGGCCAATCATCTCGGAGGACGCGACAACGTGACTGTCGTGGTGGTCGACTTCGCCGACGCCCCGACTGACGTCACCGCACCGATCGTCCGTCCTGCCGATGGCGATGTCACCGTTCCGATCCACGTCACTCGCCGTCCGTCACGCCTGATCGACCTCGCCGCCTACGGCTCGTGGCTCGTGTCCGCCGCGATCGTCGTGACCGTGATCGTGAGCGCCCTCACCCAGTGAGTCGGTCCCACTCGCACGTCGCCGCCCGACGGCGGTCGCAAGAACTGTGGTCGGTGATCATGGCCGGCCTCATCACCGCTGGCGCCTACACACTCGCATCACTCGGCCAGAACGCGACCATCCCGTCGCGCATCCTTCCGTTTCTCGGCATCGTGCTCCTTCTCCTCGTCTCGGCCCACATCGCCGTGCGCTGGCTCGCATCAGGAGCCGACTCCACCCTCCTTCCGGTTGCCGCTCTTCTGAACGGACTCGGCTACGTGATGATCGCTCGCCTCTCCGAACGACTCGCCGGCCTCCAGACCACATGGACCCTCATCGGCATCGCCGTGTTCATCGCCGTTCTGCTCTTCGTCCAACGGATCAACGATCTCTCGCGCTACACGTGGCATTTCTTCGCCGCTGGAGCGTTCTTGCTGGTGCTCCCGATGATTCCCGGTATCGGGTTCACATCGGGTGGAGCACGAATCTGGGTCAGTATCGGGCCCATCAACTTCCAGCCCGGCGAATTCGCCAAGTTGGCTCTGGCCCTCTTCTTCGCCGGTTATCTCGCCGAACGGGGTCGTCTGATCTCCTCCAGCACCCGAAGATTCGGGCCATTCACGATTCCCGAATCGCGCGACCTTCTCCCTCTCGTTGCCGCATGGGCCTTCGCCGTCGTGGTGATGGTCGGTCAACGCGATCTCGGATCGAGCCTGTTGTTCTTCACGCTCTTCGTCGTCATGGTCTGGGTCGCCACCGAGACGACCAGTTATCTCATCATCGGGCTCGGTCTCTTCGCGGGTGCAAGCGTCGTCGCGTACCACCTCTTCGACCATGTGCAGACCCGCGTGTCGGTCTGGCTCGATCCATGGAGCCAGTACGAGGGCAAGGGCTACCAGATCGCCCAAGCGATGTTCGCCCTCGGCAACGGAGGAATCACCGGCACGGGTCTCGGACGCGGACTGCCCCAGCGCATCCCCGAAGCCAAGAACGATTTCATCTTCGCGGCCATCGGTGAAGAGATGGGACTGCTCGGTGCGTCGATCGTTCTGCTCTCGTTCATGGTGCTCATCGGGGCAGGGCTTCGTATCGCTCTACGAACTCAGCGTCCATTCGAAAAACTTCTCGCGACCGGCCTCACGACCATCGTCGGTGTCCAGGCCTTCATCATCATCGGTGGAGTCATCCGAGTCGTGCCACTCACTGGCATCACTCTCCCGTTCGTCAGTTACGGCGGGTCGAGTCTCGTCGCCAACTACGCGTTGCTCGCCCTGCTCATCCGACTGAGCGATGTGTCGGCCCGACGGCTCGGGGAAATTCCCGACACTCCGATGTTGGGTGAACGATGGGCGGCCCGCTTCGGGCGTCGACGCAATTCGGAGCTCGAGTCATGAATCAGCGAATTCGCCGCCTGGCCATCGCCCTGCTCGTGCTCTACGTGATCCTCTTCGTCCAGCTGAATTATCTACAAGTCGGACGCAAAGCCGCACTCGACGCCGACGTTCGCAACACGCGCCAGACGGTGCGCGACTTCGACGAACCTCGCGGACCGATCCTCACCGCAGATGGCGTCGTGATCGCCGAGTCCGTGCGCACCGAGCCCGGTCGCACCTATTCATGGCAACGCACGTATCCCGAGGGTGAGCTGTACGCCCATCTCACTGGCTACTTCACCCTCGCCTACGGAGCCACCCAGGTCGAGCGAGTGGCCAACGACGTGTTGTCCGGCCGTACCACCGAGCAGCAACTGTTGGGTGCGTGGTCGGTCTTCGATTCCGACGACAATTCCGGATCGGTCACCCTCACCATCGATTCCGATGTTCAAGAGGCGGCGCGTCGTGCTCTCGGCGAGCGCGAAGGTTCAGTCGTGGTCATCGACGTGCAGACCGGGGCCGTGAAGGCCCTGTGGAGCTGGCCGTCATTCGACCCCAATCTGATCTCGACGCACGACAGTGCCGAGGCCGGGCTATGGCTGCAGTTCCTCGACCTGCTGCCTTCCAAGCCGCTGTTGGCCAATGCGTATCAAGAGCGATACATGCCCGGATCGACCTTCAAGATCATCACCACCGCCGCAGCGCTCGACGCTGACATCGTCGACGTGACGACGGTGTTCGCCGAGGAATCGGCATTCTTTCCTCCACAGACGACCGACCCGATCGAGAACTACGACGGCAAGACATGTGGCGGAGATCTCGCCGAGGTGTTCCGACGTTCGTGCAACACTCCGTTCGCCCGACTGGCTCTCGACCTCGGCCCGGCGAACATGGTGGAAGCAGCCACGCGATTCGGTATCGGCGAGAAGATTCCCTTCGACCTCCCGAGTCCGGCCGCCGGATCGTTCGGTGATGAAGAGTTCTTCGCCGAGAACCTTCCCCTCCTCGCGATCGGAGGATTCGGACAAGGCAACACCCAGATGGTTCCGTTGCACATGGCCGCCATTGCCGCGGCGGTCGCCAACAAGGGAGCCATGATGAAGCCATACGTGATCGACTCGGTGCGCGATCACGACGGTGATCTTCTCGATCGCACCGCGCCGACGTTGTGGCGTCGAGTCATGACCCCTGATGTCGCGGCGACCATGTCCGAACTCATGGCTCTCGTCGTTCGCAACGGCACGGCTTCGTGCTGCTTCCGACTCGACAACGGCGTGAACGGTGCTGCCAAGACGGGAACGGCCCAACTCAACGGACCCGGTGAGCCGGAGCGCTCCCACGCCTGGATGGTCGGATTCGCTCCGGCGGACGCCCCTCGCTACGCCTTCGCCGTGATGTTGAAGGGAACCGATGCCGAGATTTCCGCCGGAACGGGTGGAACTTTGGCCGGACCGGTGGCGTCCAAGGTCATGAACGCTGCTCTCGGCGACTGACGCCCCAGCGGTAGCCTTGTCACACTCTTATGTCCGACCACGGAAACGTCATTCTCAACGATCGCTACGAGATGCAGCAGCGCATCGGCCGTGGCGGAATGGCCGACGTCTACCTCGCCCGTGACGTCCTGCTCGATCGCCTGGTCGCCATCAAGGTTCTCTTCCCCGAATTCGCGACCGACCCGGCCTTCGTCGAGCGTTTCCGCCGGGAAGCGCAGTCAGCGGCCAACCTCAATCATCCCAACATCGTCAGCGTCTACGACTGGGGCCGGAGCAACAACACCTACTTCATGGCCATGGAGTACGTGCCTGGACGAACTCTCGCCGAAGCGCTGAACGACGTCGGTCCGATCTCGGCCTCCAAGGCCGCCGAAGTCGGCATCGAAGTCGCCGCCGCACTGTCGTTCGCCCATCGCAACAACGTGGTGCATCGCGACATCAAACCGGGCAACATTCTGATCGGCAGCAACGGACAGTTGAAAGTCGCCGACTTCGGAATCGCCCGAGCTCTCGGAAGTGCAGCCGATAGTGGACTCACCGCTCACGGCGCAGTCATGGGAACTGCTGCGTACTTCTCGCCAGAACAGGCTCAGGGCGGTCAGCCCGATCCGCGCAGTGATCTGTATTCACTCGGCATCGTGCTCTACGAAATGGTCGCCGGTCAGGTTCCGTTCAGCGGAGACACCCCCGTGTCGATCGCCTACAAACAGGTGCACGAGGCTCCGACACCGCTGCATCAATTCGCACCCGATGTCCCGCGGGCTTTCGAAGCGATCGTCGCCCGCCTGCTCACCAAGGATCCCGCCCGTCGCTATCCGACCGCTGAAGCAGTGCGCGATGATCTCCGTCGATTCCGCGACGGACTTCCCGTTCAAGCACTGGCTGCGATCCTCAACAAACGTGAGCTCGACGAAACGTCGGCACCGACCGAAGTCACTCCTGCCGTCCTCCCGCCGCCGACCCTGGCCGACTCCGCCGAACGCCCCGCGTCACCTCGCACAGTGGTGATGATCAGTGACCAGGTCGCCAATCGCGACACCACTGGGCAGATCGTTCCCCCCGACGACTTGTCTCGTCGACGCACATTGATGGTCGTCGGATCGGTGATCGCGGCACTCGCGGTCGTCGTTGCGCTGGTCGTCGGACTGTTGGCGCTCTCCGGCGACGATGGCCCGACGGCTGCCTTCGAGACTCCCGATGTCGTCGGACTGCAACTCGAACTCGCTGTCGCCGCACTCGATTCGCTCGGCCTCGAGGTCGTGCCCGTTCCTGAAGAGAACAGCACCGTCGACGCGAATGTCGTGTGGTCGCAGGATCCTCCGGTCGGCCAGTTGGTCAACGAGGGCGACACGATCCGCATCGTCTACAACCCGTCGAACACCCCGGTTCCCGTTCCTGATCTCGCGGGTCTGACCGTCGAACAAGCTCGCACGGCACTACTCAACCTCGGTCTCACCATCGGTGAGATCACCTACGTCAACGATCCACTCGTCCCGGCCGACACCATCATTTCTTCACAGCCTGGTTTCGGTGAATCCGTTCTCGGCGGCGCGACGATCGATCTCACCGTCAGCCAGGGCAAGGGCACCAGCCCGATCCCGAACTTCGACGGCAAGACTGCAGAGGAAGCGCGTTCGGTTCTCGAAGCCGAACCCTACGAATTCGTCGTCGAAGAGATCATCGAAGCCAGCGACACCGTGCCGATCGGCTTCGTCATCCGTACGAGTCCGGTCACCGGCGCCGAAGTGGCCAAGGGCGCAACCGTCACGATCTATGTGAGCAACGGACGAGCACCGATTCCGGTGCCACCGGTCGTTGGTCTGACCGAGCGGCAAGCACGTCCGCTCCTCACCTCGCAGGGTCTCATCGTGCGCGTCGTGTACGTCGACGTGACTCCCGAATCCGGTGACGACAAGCGGGTTCTCGATCAGACTCCGGCGTCGGGAGAAGATGTCGAGGTCGGTTCGGAAGTGGTGATCAGCGTGGGTCGTGCCGTGACAGCCACGACCACGACGGCACCGGGTGCCACGACCACGTTGCCGTCATGAACCGATGAAGTTCGACAGCATGTCGTGACCTGCGTGGGTCAGGATGCTCTCGGGGTGGAACTGAACTCCTTCGATCGGCAGTTCGCGATGACGGAGACCCATGATCATCCCGTCAGTGGTTCGGGCCGTGATGGTCAGACAGTCGGGGAGAGTCTCCCGCTCGACGATGAGCGAGTGATAGCGCGTCGCCGTGAGCGGCGACGCGAGACCGCGGAACACACCGACGCCCTCGTGTGTGATCTCACTCGTCTTCCCGTGCATCAACTCGGGTGCCCGCACGACATGTCCACCGAAGACGTGACCGATCGCCTGGTGACCGAGACAGACCCCGAACACCGGGATCCCGCGTTCGGCAACCGGCACGATGACGTCACACAGGATGCCGGCCTCTTCCGGTCGTCCCGGACCGGGTGACAAAAGCACCGCATCGGGTGCGAGAGCAAGGACGTCCTCGACCGACAACTCGTCGTTGCGATGCACGATCGGCGTGGCACCCAGTTCACCGAGGTACTGAACGAGGTTGTAGACGAAGCTGTCGTAATTGTCGAGAACGACGATCCGCCGAGAACTCATGGTGCCAGCCTGCCAGCGACCGATCGGGATCCCCTACACTTTCGGCCGTGGCACCTCCGAAGCGCAAGACAGGTGGACGTACGACTCCTCGCGGCACTCGCCCTGGCGACAGTCGACCCACCACTCCCGAACAGAACGAATCCGGTGTGGCGGCCTCGTCCCGCTACACACCGCCGATTCCCCAGTACGTGAAGGAGAGCCCGCGCTGGGTTCCGATCCTCATGTTCGCCCTGTTCATCGTCGGCGCTCTGGTCATCCTGCTCTACTACTTGGGTGCCGTTCCGGGTGGCCGCAGCAACTACTACCTGTTGGCTGGTTTGGCCTTCATCCTGGGCGGGTTATACACCGCCACCAAATACCATTGACCTCTGACCTGGTCTTTTAGCACCAAACGGTTGTCCACAGCCTGTGGACCGACCGGGGGATAGGTCACATCGATGTAACTTCCCGTTCACTCGATCGGGGCGATGAGATCCATGTCTTCCATGCAGTGGCGCGGGGGCTCCGGATCCTCTTCAGGGGCCAAGGTCATCTTCAATTCGACCCCACACACGCTGCATCGGTACTTCACGGCGATCCGCCGCATCTCCCCCGGCGGAGGGGGTGGAGGAAGCGGTTCGGTCATGCCGCGCAGGAGCGAGACGCCGACCCTCCACAGGAACAGAAAAATGAGAATGGCACCAATGGTCCAGATCACGGTGCCGAAACTCATGTCGATCCTCGAGACCCGATCTCAGCCGAGACGTTCGATGAGAGTGGCGTTGGCCATGCCGCCGCCTTCGCACATCGTCTGGAGACCGTAGCGGCCTCCCGTGCGCTCGAGTTCGTTGAGCAACGTCGTCATGAGACGGGTACCGGACGCACCGAGCGGATGGCCAAGGGCGATCGCTCCACCGTTCGGGTTGACCTTCTCCATGTCGGGATGCAGTTCCTTCTCCCATGCGAGCACGACGGAGGCGAACGCTTCGTTGATCTCGGTGAGATCGATGTCGGCCATCGACAGTCCGGCTCGCTCGAGAACCTTGCGAGTGGCCGGAATCGGAGCAGTGAGCATGTATCGCGGGTCGTCGCCGGCGAGAGCGAAATTCACGAAACGTGCGCGGGGGGTCAATCCGAGTGCCTTGGCCTTGGCCTCACTCATGATGAGTACCGCTGAAGCGCCGTCGGTGATCTGCGACGAGTTACCGGCCGTCACGCGACCGCCTTCTTCTTCGGGTCGGAACGACGGCTTCAACTTGCCGAGCGATTCCATCGTCGTGTCACGAATCCCTTCGTCGGAGGTCATCAGGTTGCCCTCGGCATCCTTCACCGGGAGAATTTCACGTTCGAAGCGACCTTCACGCGTCGCACGAGCGGCCCGTTCCTGCGACATCACTGCGAAACGATCCATGTCGTCACGGCTGATCCCCCACTTGTCAGCGATGAGCTCCGCCGAGATGCCCTGGGGCACCAAGCCACCCTGCGGCTGATAACGCTCGCCGACCTTGGGACCGAACGGCCAGCCGAACTTGCCGTCACCCATCGAGGCGCCCATCGGCACACGGGTCATGATCTCGACGCCCGACGCGACCACGACGTCGTAGGCACCGGCCATCACACCTTGCGCGGCGAAGTGCGCGGCTTGCTGCGACGAACCGCACTGGCGATCGATCGTGGTACCGGGCACGGACTCGGGCCAACCGGCGGCGAGCACGGCATTACGAGCCACGTTCACACCCTGCTCGCCCACTTGCATCACGCAACCCATCACGACGTCGTCGACGATGCCCGGATCGATACCGGTGCGCTGGACGAGTGCGTTGAGGGTTTCCGACACGAGGTCGACCGGATGCCACTCCTTCAACTTTCCGTTGCGCTTACCGAGTGGAGTACGAATCGCATCGACGATGACGGCGTTGTTCATGGGGAGCTCTCCTGTGAGTCGGACCTCGACAGTTTGCTGGCTGGGTTCGCCTTCCGGCGAATCAGGCGCCGGATCCCGCGTGAGCAATGGATCAGGTCTTGAACGGAGCCACTTTGCTGATGGCTCGCGACATGACACCCACGTCGGTCTCCGAGAGCTCGGCGGCGAATTCCCGCTGTATGGCCCGTCGATACAAGATGTTGGCGTCTCTCCAGACGAGCCGACCCATGCGGGTCAGGGTCACGATCACGGCCCGGTTGTCGTCGGAATTCGGTGGGGTGTCGCGGGTGACGTATCCCCGTTCGACCAAGGAATCGATTCTCCTCGACAGACTGGAGGGAACGGCGGCCAGCACCTCGCAGAGTTCCTTCACCCGCATCTGCTCGTCGTGTTGGGCGAGGGCAGCGAGCAGATCGAATTGCGGAAGCGACAGCTGAAACTCGTCGGCCATCTCCGCTTCGATGAGTCGGGTCACGACCTCGGCCGCGGTCTGGAACGCCTTCCACAGTGCGATTCGCTCGGAGTCAAGACGCGGCACGTCGGTCCCTCGGGTCTCTCGACGACATCGTTCGAAAGCCTAATCCACGTCCTCGTTCGTGTCACGGGAAAGTTCGCGTTGCAACGATCAGCTGGGTGCGTCCCACGACGCGACGAGATCGAGTGCTCGCTGCCATGTGGCGCGTTCGGCGAGCAACTTTCCGAAGGGCATCGTCTGTTTGGGTCGACTCACTCCGAGGACTGCCCGGAACTCGTCACCACGGTGATAGAGCGCGACGAACGAATTCTCTTCGGGAGATCCGGCCACGATCTCGACCGTCTCGTCACCTTCGGCACGTCCGAGGAATTGAATACGACTCGTGAACTGGTCGCTCCAGAAGAACGGCACCGACTCATAGGGGGTTCCGGCTTCCCCACGCGATTCGGCGAGCAGATTGCGAGCCGCCATCGCGCCCTGCTCGGACGCATTCGTCCAATGCTCGACGCGAACCTCACGTCCGAGAAGGCGATTGGGCCACCGAGCGACGTCGCCGGCAGCGTACACACCCGGCGCTGCCCGAAGATTCTCGTCGCACACGACACCGTCTCGGACTTCGAGACCCGACGATTGCAACCACTCGGTCGCCGGGGACACACCCACTCCGACCACGACGACGTCGGCCGGAACGACGGAGCCGTCGTCGAGTCGGATTCCCGCCACGTGACCCGACTCGCCCTCCAAGAATCCGTCGACCTTCACCCCACATCGCACCGACACACCGTTCTGCTCGTGGATACGTGCCACCAGACGACCCATCTCGGCCCCGAGACCGCGAATGAGCGGTGCCGGTGCGCCTTCGAGCACGGTCACGTCGCATCCACGGGTTCGAGCCGTGGCTGCGACTTCGAGACCGATGAATCCTGCTCCGATCACCACGACCCGTCGTCCGCCGACGAGTTCGTCACGTAACGCGAGCGAGTCGGCCAACGTTCGCAGTCCGTGGACTCCGGCCCAGTTCGGTTGACCAGGAAGTCGGCGAAGAACTCCGCCCGTCGCGATCACCAGTCCGTCGTAACGGAGTTCTCGTCCCGAACGCAAGCGCACGACTTTCGACGTCGGGTCGAGCTCACTTGCGGCGTCGCCGAGGATCCAGTCGACGTTCAGAGCGTCGAGCATCTCCGGCTTGCGCAAGCGGATGCGATCAGGTTCCCATTCCCCCGACAGAACCTTCTTCGACAGGGGCGGTCGGTCGTATGGCACCTCGGTCTCGTCGCTGACGATCGTGATCGTGCCGGCGAACTCTTGCTGCCGCAAGGTCTCGGCGACACGTAGTCCGGCGAGTGACGCTCCCACGATCACGACCCGTTCCAGCGGAAAACTCATGCCGACACTCTGCCACGATCCAACGCCTTCGACATCGGTCGACTCCGATTGCGGGCACAATGGTTCGGTGACCAGTCGACCTTCGATCACCGATGCCACCGACCCTCGTCTCGCCGACTACATGGATCTCCGGGATCGCGACATCGCCCAGCGACACGAATCCGAACGCATCCTGATCGCCGAAGGTCCCGAAGTGGTTCGCCGACTCATCGCCAGCGGTTTGACCATTCGATCGATCATCGTCGCACCGAATCGAATGGAGGTCATGGAACAGGCGCTGGCATCCGTCACGTGCCCGGTGTATCTCGTCGAACGTGACGTGGTGTCGAAGACGGCTGGATACTCGTTGCATCGCGGAGTGCTGGCGTCCGCAGTACGTCCACCCACGTGGTCCCTCGACGACGTGTGGGCTCGTCCACCTCTCGACGGGCGAGCTCATCTTTTCGCGGTTCTCGAGGGATTGAACGACCACGAGAACCTCGGAGCGATCGCTCGAACCGCACGGGCGTTCGGAGTCGACGCACTGATTCTCGATCCTCGTTGCGCGGATCCGTACTACCGGCGTTGTGTCCGTGTGTCGATGGGCGAAATCCTCTTCTTGCCGGTCGTTCGTGCCGAGATCGAGACGGTCGTCGCCTCGGTCCGCGATCACGGTGGTTCGACCATCGCTCTCACCCCTCGACGTTCGGCGGTTCGGCTCGATGCGATCGACGATCACGGAGGACCCTTGGCTCTGGTGTTCGGATCCGAAGGTTTCGGTCTTCCCGAATCAACTCTTTCTCAGGTCGACGCCTGCGCGCGCATCGACATCGAATCCGATGTCGACTCTCTCAACGTCGGTCACGCGGTGGCTGCAGCTTTCGCGCTGCGACGACATCGAAGTAGTCGGCATCGAGAGTGAACTTGCCGTCACGCAACGTGTGAAGCGTCCACCCGGGAAACGAGCCCCCATTCATGTGACACGTCCATTGCGACCAAGCCACCGAGTCGTCACCCGCATGATCGTCGAGAGTGAAACGGGCTCCTGAAGCGGGCATCTCGATCTCCATCCGAGCCAAGTACTCGCTCACGGCGGCAATTCCCTCGAAGCGCCCGTAGACCTGATCGGTGAACACCGCATCATGCGCGAAGAGCGACGACAACTCGGCGTACCGTGCGCTCGACTGCATCGCCCAGAACGTCTGCACGGTCTCGTCGGCTCGACCGGACACCGTGGTTCCCTTGCTCTCACGACTCGCCGCGAGCAGATCGGGAACCACCTCGGGACGCAACCTGCGATAGGCGGCCGAGTCCACGTAGTCGGCGGCATAACACACCTTGCCGTCACGCAAGCGATACAGGCTCTGACCCGGGATGGGGTGTTCCAGTCCGTTCGCCGGAACGACCATCGTCCACCGTGACCAGCCGACCGTCGTGTCGGCCACCGTTTCCCAATCGGCGAAGTACACGCCCATCTTCGGGATGATTCGCTCCATCTCGGCCATGAACTCGACGATCGCCGCCTTGCCTCGTTGCGGACCAGCGAACGGATCGCAATAGATCGCATCGTCGGTCATGAACTCCACCAAACGACCGTATTTCTGATCGGTTTCCACCGATCCGAACATCTGGATCACGTCGTATGCACTCACCATGGGCGCACCGTACTCGCGATTGTCGACGTTGTATCTAGCCTCGTCCACCGCCGGGGGCGATCGAATTCACGCCATCGGTCCGGAACGAGGGGTCGTACTTGCGAAGTTCGGTACGTGCAATGGTCATCTTGTGCACTTCGTCGGGGCCGTCGGCCAGACGCAGCGTGCGGATACCGGCGTACATTCCAGCGAGTGGGAAGTCTTGCGACACTCCACCTGCTCCGTGAGCCTGCATCGCTCGGTCGATGATCTTCAGCGCCACGTTGGGTGCCGCGACCTTGATCGCAGCGATCTCGGTTCGCGCACCCTTGTTTCCCACGTTGTCCATGAGCCAGGCGGTCTTCAGGGTCAGGAGTCGAATCATCTCCAGATCGATCCGGGCTTCGGCGATCCAGTCCTGAATGTTGGAACGCTCGGCGATCCGCTTGCCGAAGGTGCTGCGCGAGAGCACCCGCTGACACATGAGTTCGAGGGCGCGCTCGGCGGCACCGATCGTTCGCATGCAATGGTGAATTCGTCCCGGACCGAGACGGGCCTGGGAGATCATGAACCCGTCACCTTCGTTGGCGATCAGATTGGTCACCGGCACTCGACAGTTCTCGAATCGGACCTCGCCGTGACCTTCGACATCGTTGTAACCGAACACGCGTAGATCCCGCACGACGGTCACCCCGGGAGTGTCGACCGGGACCAGGATCTGGCTCTGCTGCTGGTGGGTTGGTGCCGTGGGATCGGTCTTGCCCATGACGATCATGATCTTGCAGTTCTTGTGGAAGATGTTCGACGTCCACCACTTGCGACCATTCAGAACGTAATGATCGCCATCTCGCTCGATGCGCAACGAAATGTTGGTGGCATCCGATGACGCCACATCGGGCTCGGTCATTCCGAACGCGCTACGGATCTCACCGTCGAGCAAAGGACGCAACCACTTTTCCTGCTGTTCGGCAGTTCCGAACATCGTGAGAACTTCCATGTTCCCCGTGTCGGGAGCCGCGCAGTTGCAGGCCTCGGACGCGATGGGTGACCGCCCCATGATCTCAGCGAGCGGCGCGTAGTCGAGGTTGCTGAAACCATCACCCCACCAGCCGCTGTGCGGCTGGAAGAGATTCCACAGTCCGCGCTTCTTGGCCTCGGCTTTCAGCGTCTCCATGATCGGCGGATGGAAATGCGGATCACCCGAGTCGACGACCTGCTGGTGGTAGAGGTCTTCGTTGGGATAGATCCACTCGTCCATGAACGCAAGCAGTCGCTCGCGATATTCGAGGCAGCGGTCGGAGAAGGCGAAGTCCATGACGGTGACGGTACTCGTCACGTCTTGCGACGTCGAAACCCTCGTCGATCCTCGGCACGCAGGCGCGCTCTTTGTTCGTCTTCCAGGGCCGCTTCCTCGGCGACGAGGTTCTTCATGCTTACGAGGCGGAGCGGGTCGAGCCGTCCCGTGTCGACCGCTTCACGAACCGCACAGCCCGGTTCTTCCTCGTGCTTGCAGTCGCGGAATCGACAGTGGTCCATGAGGTCGAAGATGTCGGAGAAAGCGCGCTCGATTCCCTGACCACTCGACCACAGACTCACCGCACGGACTCCGGGCGTGTCGATCAACCAACCCGCCGACCCGACGGGCTCGGCCGGCAAGGACACCAGAGTCGTGGCCGTCGTCGTGTGACGACCGCGCTGATCTCCTTCGCGAACGTCAGCCGTTCGCTGTGCGACGTTCCCCACCAATGCATTCACGATGGTGCTCTTGCCCACACCACTCGCACCGAGAAGGGCGATCGTTCGGTATCCGCGGGCACGCTCGCGCAGCACCTCGAGGCCGTCACCACGGATTCCGCTCACGACGTACACGTCGACCCCGGGAGCGACCGAGCGCACGGTGGTGACACGACGCTCGATCTCGCTCTCGTCGTCGACCAGGTCGCGCTTCGACAGCACGATGATGGGCTGGGCTCCGCTATCGAAGGCCAGCACCAATTCACGTTCGAGACGTCGTTGATTCGGCGGTGATGCGATCGAGTGGAGCAAGAAGACGTCGTCGATGTTGGCAGCGATGGTGTGAGCTTCGGCCCGTTGACCTTCGAAACTCGCTCGTCGCACGAACGCGCTCCGACGAGGGAGCACCGACTCGATCCGTTCGTCGTCGGGCGATACCACGACCCAGTCACCGACCGCGACGTCGGCCCCGATGTTGCGAACTCGAATCGTCTCACCGGCCGGATCGGCGGGCGACGGTGGGCGAAACCACACGGTGCTCCAACCCCGATCGATGCGCGCGACGCGACCGGGCCGTGCCGACGCGCGTGCGGACACGGGCGACTCCGCCCACACCGCCTCCCATGTCACATCCCAACCGAGGGATCGATCGCCAGCCGACACGGAGCCGACCGTAGCCTTGCCGATGGCGCTTCACCCCCCAGCCGCGCCGAGGTCTCACATGATCGCCCGTCTCGCCCGCTGGTGCTTCCGCCACCGGTGGATCACCCTCATCGTCTGGCTCGTCGTCCTCTTCGGAGGATCAGCCGTCGCACAAGGCGTGATGGGTGGCGATCGTTTCGAAACGCGTTTCTCGATTCCCGAGACCGAGAGTCTGCGGGCTCTCGAACTCCTCGAAGAGGCCTTCCCCGACAGCGACTCGATCACCGACGCGCAGTTGGTGGTGGAAGCCTCGACCACCATCGATGACTCCGATGTGAAGAGTGCCCTCGCTCGACTGTTCGTGGCGGTCGCCGATGGTGTGCCCGGGTTGCGGGTGAGGACGCCCTACGACGCTCCGACGGCCGCCGATCCCATCGGAGGCGCTCGATTGGTGTCGGCCGATCGCACCATCGCCTACGCCGAACTCGGGCTCCCGACCGTGAACTCCCAGCAGGAACAGAACGAACTCGGTGACCGCATCATCGAGGTGGCAGAAGCCCATCTCGCCGAAGATCCACTTCCGTCCGGCGTTCGCCTCGAGTTCGGAGGCGATCCCTTCGTCGACTTCGAACTTCCCGAGAGCGAAGTCATCGGTCTGCTCGTCGCCATCATCATCCTGGTACTCGCTTTCGGATCGGTACTCGCCATGGGACTCCCGATCGGCACCGCGCTCATCGGTCTCGGAACCGGAATTGCGATCATCACCGCCGTCAGCCATCTGATGGAGATGCCCGACTTCGCGCTGCAGATCGGCGCGATGATCGGCCTCGGTGTCGGAATCGACTACGCGCTGTTCATCGTCACTCGTTTCCGTGAAGCTCTCCACGCGGGTCTCGAACCCGAGGAAGCGACCGTGGAAGCCGCTGACACGGCCGGCCGCGCAGTGTTGTTCGCCGGCATCACCGTCATGATCTCGCTCCTCGGCATGTTCATGATGGGGATGACGTTCGTCAACGGTCTCGCCGTCGCATCGTCGGCCGTCGTCGGAGTCATGGTCATCGCCGCACTCACACTGCTGCCGGCACTTCTCGGATTCGCCCGACAGCGCATCGACATCACCACCCGTGCCGCTCTCGTGGCGTTGATTCTCTTCTCGATGATCTCGTTGATGGGAGTCGTCTTCTTCCACTCGCTCGCGTTCATTCCCCTGTCACTGCTCATCGCGATCGTGATCGTCGGTGCGAGCTTCGTCATCAAGGGAGGAAGAACACCGATCAAGCGACGTCCACCCAAGCCACGTGACGAGCAGATGTGGTATCGCTGGAGTCGCGTCGTGCAACGTCGTCCGTGGATCGCATTCATCGCCGGGTTCGGTGCACTGCTCGTGATGTCGCTTCCTCTCTTCTCGATGCGTCTCGCTCTGAGCGACAACGGCAATCGCGCCGAGTGGCAGACCGCACGCCAGGCATACGACTTGCTTGCCAAGGGATTCGGACCCGGTTTCAACGGTCCGCTCACCCTCGTCGCCGAGGTTCCGACGAACGACACCGTCGAACTTCAAGAGGCCACGAGCGCGGTGACCACAGCGTTGCGATCCGACCCGAACGTCGCTTTCGCATCGGATGCCAACGTCATCCAGGACTCGTACGTCTTGTGGAAGGTCGTCCCGAAGGGGGCGCCACAGGACGACTCGACGAGTGATCTCGTGCATTCCCTCCGCGACGACGTGATTCCGGGTGCACTGGCCAGCACTCCTCTGACCGACTGGACCATCAACGTCGGTGGCTTCACCGCCATCGCCGTCGACCTCTCCGATTTCTTCGGTCAGCGCATCTACCTCTTCATCGGCGCCGTGCTCCTCCTGTCGTTCCTGCTCCTCATGGCCGTGTTCCGCAGCATCCTGGTTCCACTCAAGGCCGTGATCATGAACCTGCTCTCGATCGGCGCCGCCTACGGCGTGGTGGTCGCCGTGTTCCAGTGGGGTTGGCTCGCCGACCTGATCGGGGTGGGCCGCGCTGGACCCATCGAACCGTTCATCCCGATGATGCTGTTCGCCATCGTGTTCGGCCTCTCGATGGACTACGAGGTGTTCCTCCTGTCCCGCATGAAAGAAGAGTTCGACCGAACCGGCGACAACGCTGCCGCGGTGGCCGACGGCCTGGCGAGCACCGCTCGAGTGATCACCGCCGCGGCCCTCATCATGATCGCCGTCTTCGGAAGTTTCGTGGCCGGTGACGACCGCACCGTGAAGCTCTTCGGACTCGGCCTCGCCGTCGCCGTACTGATCGACGCCACATTGGTGCGAATGGTGCTCGTACCAGCGACGATGGAACTTCTCGGTGCGAAGAATTGGTGGATCCCGCGATGGATCGATCGCCTGCTTCCGCGCATCGATGTCGAGGGTCATTCACACCTGCCTCCCGACTCCTCTGCTTGACAACGAGTTGGGGAATCTCGTAGCCCTGTATAGATATGTCCGCTGTGAGCCCCAAACCTCTCGTCATCGTTGAGTCCCCCGCCAAGGCCAAAACCATCGGTTCGTTCCTCGGCTCCGACTACGACGTTCGTGCGTCGGTCGGTCACGTGGCCGACCTGCCGTCGAAGGGTCTGGCCGTCGATGTCGACAACCACTTCAAGCCCACGTACGAGTTGACCGAGCGCGGTGCCAAGGTGGTCAAAGAGCTTCGTCAGCTCATGAAGCAGGCTTCGGCGCTGTATCTCGCGACCGACGAGGACCGCGAAGGTGAAGCGATCAGCTGGCATCTCTTCGAGAACCTGAAGTCGGCCATCAAACCCGGTGTGCCAGTTCATCGAGTGGTCTTCCATGAGATCACCAAGACGGCCATCGAACACGCCTTCGCCAATCCGCGTGATCTCGACATCGGACTGGTCGACGCCGCCGAGACCCGCCGCATTCTCGACCGCCTCTTCGGCTACGAGGTGTCGCCTGTGCTGTGGCGCAAGGTCAACCGGGGCCTCTCGGCCGGCCGCGTGCAGAGTCCGACCGTCCGCCTCATCGTCGAACGCGAGCGGGAGCGCATCGCCTTCGTGTCGGCGGGCTACTGGGGTATCGACCTCGAATCGGCCACCCGCCCGTCGTTCACCGCGTCGTTGCTCGAACTGGACGGAACCCGCATCGCCACGGGGAAGGATTTCGGCTCGGACGGTCGCCCGTCGGCCAAGGTGACGGTGCTCGCCGAATCGGTCGCCCAGTCTCTCGTCGATCGGCTACGCACGGCCACCGTGACCGTCCGCTCGGTCGACGACAAGCCCTATCGATCGTCGCCCAAGGCCCCCTTCATGACGAGCACCTTGCAGCAAGAAGGCGGTCGCAAATTGCGAATGTCGGCCCAGCAGGTCATGCGTACCGCCCAGGGTCTCTACGAGCGGGGATTCATTACATATATGCGTACCGACTCGGTGGTCCTGGCCGACGAGGCGCTCGACGCCGTTCGGGCGCAGATCACCCGGGAATACGGCAGTGACGTGGTGTCGCCGACCGTTCGCCGCTACGCCAGCAAGGTCAAGAATGCCCAGGAAGCACACGAGGCGATCCGACCCACGCTGCCCCTGCGCAGCCCCGACACCGTGGCCAAGGATCTGTCCGGACCCGACCTCGCGCTCTACCGCCTGATCTGGCAGCGCACCCTCGCCTCGCAGATGGCCGATGCCACCGGCGTGACCGTGTCGATTCGCCTCGGAGCCCAGGTTCCCGCAGATGGTGGGACGGCCGCCGCCGACTGCGTGTTCGCCGCGAGCGGCACCACGATCACCTTCCCCGGGCATCGCAAGGTCTACGAGGAGTCGAACGACGACGACACCGACGCGAGCGACGAGAAAGAAGCACTTCTGCCCACTCTCGCCGTTGGTGACGTGGTTCCGGTCGCCGATCTGATTCCGGGTGGCCACGAGACCACACCGCCGGCTCGGTACACCGAAGCCTCGATCGTGAAGAAGCTCGAGGAACTCGGCATCGGTCGTCCTTCCACGTGGGCCTCGATCATCCAGACCGTGCAGGACCGTGGCTACGTGTGGAAGAAGGGTCAGGCCCTCGTTCCGTCACTCGTTGCGATGGTCGTCGTGGCGTTGCTCGAACAGCACTTCGGTGATCTCGTCGACTACAAGTTCACGGCCGGCGTCGAGGAAGAACTCGACGAAATCTCTCGAAAGGCTCTGTCGAAGGACGAGTGGCTCCACGCGTTCTACTTCGGAGATGCCGAACGGGGCGACCTCGGAGAACTCGGTCTGAAGCGTCTGATCGAACAGAACATCACCGACATCGATGCCGCGGCGATCAACTCGATCGTCGTCGGTGCCGACCCCGAGACCGGTGAAGTCGTCGCCGCCAAGCCCGGTAAGTACGGGCCCTACGTGAAGCGTGGTGACGACACTGCCGGTATCCCTGACAACCTCGCACCCGATGAACTCACGTTGACGGAAGCCCTGCGCCTTCTCGCCATGCCCAAGAGCGACGAGCCGATCGGTGAATGGGATGGTCATCCGGTGTTCGCCAAGAACGGCCGTTACGGGCCGTACGTGCAGTGGGGAACGATGGACGAACCGCCGAGTGGCCTCGCCAAGCCCAAGATGGTCAGCCTGTTCAAGACCATGGTCCTCGAGCGCCTGACCATGCGGGATGCCCTCGATCTTCTGAGTCTGCCGCGCTCGATCGGCACCGATCCGTCCGACGGCGAGGAAATCCTCGCCAACAACGGTCGGTACGGACCGTATGTGCAGAAGGGCAAGGACTACCGCACGATCGACAGCGAGGAGCGGTTGCTCACCATCTCACTCGACGAGGCCGTTGGGATCTTCTCGCAACCCAAGCAGTACCGCGGTCGTACGTCGGTCGCCGCCAAAGGACCGTTGCGTGAGTTCGGATCCGACCCGGTGAGCGAGCGACCGGTCGTCGCCAAAGAAGGCAAGTTCGGCGTGTACGTCACCGACGGCGAAGTGAACGCCTCTCTCGGCAAGGGTGACCGCATCGAGGACATGATTCCCGAGCGTGCATACGAGTTGCTGGCGATCCGCCGCGAGGTGATGAAGGAAAAGGGCATCACCCCCAAGAAGAAGGCGGCGACCAGGAAGGCCCCCGCAAAAAAAGCGGTCGCGAAGAAGACGGCCACGAAGAAGGCCACGAAGAAGGTCGCGGCGAAGAAATCTGCTCCGAAGAAGACGACGTGACAACTGCTCGCTACATCGCCTTCGAAGGAATCGAGGGATGCGGCAAGTCGACACAAGCGTCGCGACTCGCCATCGATCTCGGTGCCGTACTCACTCGGGAAACCGGAGGAACGCAGATCGGTGCGCATATTCGCGAGGTGCTGCACGACCCCGCCAACACGCATCTGAGTCCGATCGCCGAAGCCCTCCTGATCGCCGGTGATCGAGCCCAGCACTACGCCGAGGTTCTGCACCCCCATCTGTCAGCCGGCCACCACGTGGTGAGCGACCGCAGTGTCTATTCGAGCATCGCCTATCAGGGGTACGGCCGGGGCCTCGATCTCGACACGGTCACATCGGTGAATCGCTGGGCGATTCAGGATCGTTGGCCCGATCTGGTGATCCTTCTCGACCTCGATCACGAGACGGCCATGACGCGAATCGGTGACCGGGCACTCGATCGCTTCGAGCAGGAGGAGGCCGGATTCTTCGCACGGATCGTGGAAGGATTTCGCACCATGGCACGTGATGATGCGGCGCGTTGGATCGTGATCGACGGACGTCGATCACCGGACGAGATCGCCGTCGAGGTTCGTGACGCCGTGCGCACACGATGGGGAATCTGAGGTGACATCGTCGGTGTTCGATGCCGTGGTCGGTCAGGATTCGGCCGTCGCGACGTTGCGAGCGCTCGGCTCGTCCCCGGCCCATGCCTACATGTTCATCGGACCTTCCGGATGTGGGAAAGACGTCGCGGCGCGGGCCTTCGCGGCCGTCAAGATGCAAGGACACGACGACGCCACCACGCGCCTGGCCGATCTCGTGATGCGTCGTTTGCACGTCGACGTTCACGAACTCGAGCGCGAAGGCGCGTCGATCGACGTCGATCAGGCACGGGACGAGATCGTCAAACTCGCCGACCGCACCGCCGTCGAAGGCACGACTCGCGTGATCATCGTGCACGAGTTCGAGTTGATGAGTGGCCCTGTTCCGTCGACGATTCTGAAGACACTCGAGGAGCCCGACGGTCAAACCGTGATGATCTTGTTGGGTGAAGACGTGCCGTCCGGATTCGCCACCATCGCCTCCCGCAGTGTGCGCGTCAACTTCGCCCCCATCCCCGATGAGGTCGTCATTCGTGAGTTGGTGGCCGCGGGTCACTCGCACGATGTCGCCGAACGGGCCGCCCACGTCGCCGCTGGAGATCTCGAGCGGGCGATGATCGTGGTGAACGATCCGGCTCTCGCGTCACGACTCGCCCTCTTCGAAGCAATTCCCGCGCGACTCGATGGCAATCACTCGACGGTGATCGCCTTGGTCGCCGAGATTCTGGGCGCGATCGAATCGTCGCTCGATGTGTACAAGGGCAAACAAGAGGCCGAGGTCGAGGCTCTGGAAGTACGCGTGAAGATGCTGGGTGAACGGGGCAGCGGTCGCAAGACGCTGGCCGATCGCCACAAGCGCGAATTACGGCGCCATCGCACCGACGAATTGCGTTCGGGCCTGCGCGTCCTGTCTCTGCGTTACCGCGACGCGATGGCCGACCTGTCCGACTCCGCAGCTCCCCAACTCGTGCTCGGCCAGGCCGACGCGGTGTCCCGCATCCGACGAGCCAGCGCCTCACTGAACCGCAACGTCAACGAGCGACTCCTGTTGGAGGACCTGCTCATGGCCCTCCCGAGCATGTCGGTTCCCACGAGCGGGCGGTAACCTGACGAGCCATTGCCCGGGTAGCTCAGTCGGCAGAGCAACGCACTCGTAATGCGTAGGTCAGGGGTTCGATTCCCCTCTCGGGCTCCAGAGAACGTTGCTCAGAGTTCGAGTTGACTTGATCGGATCTTCACACAGAGCGCTGTCGAACCTGGCTAATTTCATCGTCATGCGTCATCTCGCCAGCCCCTTCGTGCTCGTGACATCGCTCGCACTCGTAGCTGCATGTGGAGGTGCCGACGAAGTTGCCGTGTCGCCCTCGACATCGTCCGATCGAACGGTGTCGACCCCGGACTCGTCGACCACCACCAGCGTGGTGTCGGCCACGACAGCGACTCTCGTTCCGAGCACCATCCTGGTCGATGAACAGACCGACTCGGACATGTGCAACAGCGAATGTCGGCAAACGTTCCTCGCTGAGGGTTACACAGAGGCTGACCTCTCGATGATCGACGTCCTCGATCGCTTCAACGAGGTGGTCATCCCGATCTTCATCGACGACGTCTTGAGTACCGACGAGCGGGTTGGGAGTATCGAGGCATACGGCACTCTCTTCTTCGAGGACGACCCGCTCAGTGCCTACGTGTACATCAACGCTTACCTGAACGAGGGTGGTCAACAGGAGGTCGTCGAATTCACGTGGAGCCAGCTCCTCGCCGTCGCGCCCTTCTGGATCGATCCCGCCTACTTCGGTGACAGCGAGGCGTTGCTGCGACCGGAGATCTCTATCGAGGTGATTTCTTTGAGCGGTGGTCTGAATCTGACGATCGACGCCACGGACGTCGAGCAAATCGCCCGCGGCAACCTTTCCTACGAGGAGTGGTTCGACACGTTCGTCGAGAACTACTGAGCCTCCACTACGGAAGCCACCACGCTCGCCAACACCGGGGCAAGCCACTCGACGATCGTCGCCGACAGGTGACTCTGATCGCGATACACCAGCAGGTTGCCCACGACCGGTGGGCAGTAGCCCTCCACGCACAGCCATCGTCGTGGCTCGATGAAACCGACTCCTCGATCGAGAACCACTCGTCGGATCGTCTCCTCGACCTCGATCAACTCCGGTGATGCGTCACCCGGCGCGCAACGATCCATCCGACTGCGATTCTCGGTGAGACAACCCGGGACTTCACGTTCGAAATACGGGGTGTCGGCGATCACCACCGGTTCGATGCCATCAGCTCGCAACATGTCGAGGAGGCTGGGCAGCAGTTCCTCGTAGGCCGACGGAGCGATCGCTTTGCGGTCCGACGCCGCACGCAATCGGTAGTACTGAGACAGGAACACGACACTCACGTTCTGCTCTCGCAAGTACTGGTTCACGCTCTCGCGCCACGGTCGGCAATAGGTCAGATCGATGTTGTCGGTTGCGTTGTACGTGATCACGTCGATGAACGGACAGCCACCTTGGGTCAACGACAACAACCGCCATCCGTTCTCGCGCGCGATCACGTCGAGAGCAGGAAACCATTGCGCGGCATGTGAATCTCCGAAGAGAGCAACGGTGACCGACCCGTTCGGATCTCCGAAGATGCAGTCGGTCTTCACCTCGGTGTCGTAATACACGTGACAGTCGTTGTCGTACACGAGTCCGGTGTCGTAGCGCGCCGACTGGAGAGACGGTGTGAGATTGTCGGGAACCACCGACACCGAACGCGCCTCCACGACAGCTGGAAGCGGAGGCACGCCGGCCATCCGCACGATCGACGGTGGAAGTGTCGATATCGTCGTCGCAGGTTCGGCAGTCGAGATCACGGGGCTTGTCGTGGGAGCCGACGTCGGTGCCGACGTCGGTGCTGGCGCGGTTTCGATCGAGGGAGCAGCGGCCATCACACCCGTCGACAGATCTGGCTCGTAACGATGTAAACCCCACGCAGAGCCCAGAGACACCACGATGAGCACTGCACCCATCACCAGGCTGGCGTTGGCGTCACCGATCAATCGTGGAGCCCGTCGGATCGGATTCTCCACCAGGACGTGTCCGAGTTCGCTCGCTCCCAGCGTCACGAGACCGACCGCGACGATTCCGTGCCACGGGAGATCACCTCCCGCCGCCGACTCGGCGACGACGAGGATCGGCCAATGCCACAGATACAGCGAGTACGAACGGGCTCCGATCCACTGCAGAATCGGGTGACCGAGTGCTCGAGCAACACCCGATCCGTCACCAACGGCGAGTACGGCGACCGTGCCGAGAACGGGCAACGCAGCGGCGACCCCCGGAAACACGTCGACTCGCCCGTACGTCACCACCGCGACGGCGATCGCCGCGATTCCGGTCCACCCGATCACCGAACGCCACTCGTCACGGACTCGTATCGCAATGACGGCGAGAAGTGCGCCCGCTGCCAATTCCCACGCTCGGGTGTGCAGTCCGAAGTACGACCACGACGGAGAGCGCGATGTGAGCAGAGCCGACGCCAGGAACGATCCGACGATCACCACCGACAGCAGGAGAGCCAATCGTCGTCGCACGAACGACACACCCAGGGTTACCACCATCACGAGCAGTGGCCAGACCGCGTAGAACTGCTCCTCCACCGACAGCGACCAAAAGTGCTGGACCGGCGATGGCGGTAGCGACGACGCGAGATAATCGGTTCCCTGATCGGCGAAAACGAGATTGGCGCCGAAAAGAGCTGCCGCCACGATCTCGTCCACCAGCGAATCGTGCCGAGTGACATCGAGCCAGATCGCCGAGCCGATCGCCGTGCTGGCCAGAACGACGGTCGAGATCGGTAGAAGTCGTCGAACACGTCGAGCATAGAAGTCTCGCAGGGACACCCGTCCCGACGATTCACGCTCACTCACCAACAATGACGTGATCAGAAAGCCCGAGACGACGAAGAACACGTCGACTCCGACGTATCCACCAGCGAAACCCGGAAAACCGAAGTGGTACAGGATCACCGCCAACACGGCCAGCGCACGCACGCCTTCGATGTCTCGACGATGACGCATCGACGCCAATGTAGTGAGTCGAGGACAGCCGTCCGTCGAACCACGAACGGTCGATGGATACGAGGATTCACCGCTACGGTTTCGAATCGTTCCGACTCGTTCGAGGAGATGCCATGAACCGCCGATGTCTCGTCATGCTGCTCTCCGTCGCATCCCTCGCCATCGCGTGCGGAAGTGATGACGATTCACCGTCGACGAGCACCGTCGAATCTCCCGAGACGTCCGACGTGGTGGGTCTCGCCAATCCGGCCTCCGAGTTCTGTATCGAACAGGGTGGCACGCTCGAGATCGTCGACGAGCCGAGCGGCCAGGTCGGTTACTGCAATCTGCCCGATGGCACGCGGGTGGAGGAATGGGAGTACTTCCGAGAGAACGACCCCGCGTCCGGCGGCTGATCGAGTCGATCAGCCCGCCAGAACTCCGGGTAACCATTCGGTGAGTCGCGCATTCATGATCTCCGTGCTGTTGGCAAGCAGGTGGCCATCTCCTTCGCACACCACGACGTCACCCACACCAGCCATCGCTGCCACCACATGACTCGATTCGATCGGAAGGATCTCGTCACGGTCACCGTGGAACAACAGCAATGGCTTGCCACGAAGTCCGGGCGCGACTTCGCATCCCGCCGACTGCGTGGCGAACGTGACCACACCCGCGACCTCGTCCATCACCACACCGACTCGAACCGCGACAGCTCCGCCGAACGAATGGCCCATCACGACGACGCGTCGCGCGCCCGCGTCGGCGACCAACTGAACGGCCGCGGCGACATCGAGACAACACGAGTCGAGGTCGTTCGGCCGTCGGTACGACACGCGAACGACGGGAACTCCCCGCGCCGACCAGGATTCTCCGAGATGGTGATACAGCCCATCGGCTGGCCCCAGCAGACCGCCCATCGCGCCGCCGCACGCCACGATCGCGGACGGTCGAACCGCCTGACCTGCAGGTACCTGGTGCCACAAGAGTGAGACCAGTCCGCGCATCGTGAACAGTTCGAGGTGCCGAAGAGTCGGTGTGATCATCACACTCTGGGTCGCCAGCACGTTCAGGGCGTGAAGAGGTGGCTCCATCGCTTGTACCCTACAAAAGCCATGGCGACCCCCCGCCCGACGCCGATCGATTTCGACGACCCCTACCAGCGCGACGTCGCGCTGCGAGTGGGTCGTGCGTGGCGTGACATCCGGCGCGGTGCGTCGATGAGTGTTCTCGTCGATTACTTCTTCGGAACCGGCGAAGATGCGCTCGAGAGCGGCCAGATGGACACTCTCGACATCCTCGTTCAGCAGGACGGTTGGCGGATGGGAGACCTCGCCGACGCATTGCGGGTCGATCCGTCCACGGCCACTCGTGCAGTCCAGCGACTCGAGAAGGTCGGTTTCGCCTCACGCTGTACGAATTCCAACGACAAGCGAGTCGTCATGGTGTCGGTGACCGATGCCGGTCGGGTCCGTCACGCGGCTGCACAGGTGCGTCGCTTCGATGCTCTTCGGGCGATCATGGAAGAGTTCGACTCCAAGGAACGCCAGCAGTTGGCTGCCTTTCTCGAACGATTCGTTCATGCCCTCGACGACTTCGTCACCGAGGTCGACCGCCGCAAGGACTGATCGGTTTCCGTTCATGGCCGATCGCCGAACCTTCGCCGACGATGCGATGCCCTTCGCACCTCAACTGTTCGGCACCGCCCTTCGCATGACTCGGCAGCGGGCCGATGCCGAAGACCTGGTTCAAGAAACCATGCTCAAGGCGTACCGCTCCTACGAATCGTTCGAGGCGGGAACAAATCTGCGCGCCTGGCTGTTCAGGATCCTGACCAACACCTACATCAACCGCTACAACGTCCGGAAATCACGTCCGCAAGAATCCGACCTCGGAGACCTCGATGAGTTCTACCTGTACAAGCGAGCACCAGCCCTCGCCAGCCATCTCGTCGGACGAAGCGCCGAAGAAGAGGTCATCGATCTCTTCACCGATGATGAGGTCAAGCGGGCACTCGAGGAACTACCCGAGAACTTTCTGCTCCCCGTTCTGCTCGCCGACATCCAGGACTTCTCGTACCAAGAGATCGCCGAGATGCTCGAGATTCCACTCGGTACCGTCATGAGTCGACTGCACCGCGGTCGCAAAGCCCTGCAGAAGTCGCTCGTCGATTTCGCCGAGGAGAGAGGATTGATCAGTGGCTGATTGTCGAGACACCATCCGTGAGCTCTACTCCTATCTCGACGAACTTCTCGACGAGGATCTGCGCGTCCAGATCACGTCACACCTCGACGATTGTCCCGACTGCCAGGAACGAGTCGAATTCGAGGTCACTCTCAAGAGTCGGATTCGCGTCCGCGCCGCCGAGGAACCCCTTCCCGACGAACTTCGACGTCGACTGCTCGATTGCTTCGACATGGACATCGACCGCTGAAGGTCGCTACGCTCTGACCCATGATCGCTGCATACGTCTGGCACTGGTGGATCGGGGTCGTTCTCTCCGTCGTCGGAGTCGCGACGGTGGTCGCCATGGGTGCGGGGTACGTGAAGCAGGTGTCGGCCACCCGCTTCCCCGGCAAGCGTCAACAGCGCGGTCACTCCGAAGGCTGATCGTTCGACCTCGGGGGCGCCCATGACGTGGATGCGCTCCGAAACGATCACTGCTTGTCTTTCCCGGTGTCGTTTCCCGTCCCCCGGTTCGACCGTGGCGTGCGCCGTGTCGGGAGGAGCCGATTCGCTCGCGCTGCTCGCTCTCGCGGTGGCACACGGACTCGATGTCACCGCAATCCATGTCGACCACGGTCTGCGACCAGGATCGGCTGACGAATCACGCCTCGTCGAGAGCTGTGCGAACCACCTCGGCGCATCCTTCGTCGCTCGAACGATCTCTGTCGAACCCGGTCCGAACCTCGAGGCTCGCGCACGCCACGCGCGCTATGCGGTGCTTCCCGATGACGTCCTCACCGGCCACACCGCCGACGATCGCGTCGAGACGATCCTGCTCAACCTGTTGAGGGGAGCCGGACCGAGTGGACTGGCGGGTATGGGAGTCACCGGTGGACCGTCGGGTCGAGTGACTCATCCTCTCGTGTACCTTCGCCGGCACGAAACCGAAGCCGTGTGCACCGAACTCGGCTGGACCCCGTTCCACGATCCGACGAACCGCGACACCACATTGCTCCGCAATCGGATCCGTCTCGAGATCCTGCCCGCTCTGACCGAGGCCGCCGGTCGCGATTTGGTCGACATCCTGATCCGCCAGGCCGATCTCATCGCCGATGACGATGCACTCCTCGATCGACTCTCCACCGAGCTCGACCCGACCGATGCACGGGCACTCGCGGCCGCACCCGTCCCGTTGGCCCGCCGCGCGATTCGACGTTGGCTCACCGCCGATCACCCTCCCGACTCCGCAACTGTCGAACGCGTTCTTTCGGTGGCCCGAGGAGACGCCGTTGCATGCGAAATTCCGGGTGGGAATCGCATTCATCGGAGGAATCAGCGACTTTTGCGAATCGACCCCTCTGATCAGGACTAGATTTCCCGAACGTGCCGCCGAAACTACGAGGGAAGTGGGCTTTGGGGATCACCCCTCGTCACTTCACCTGGATCCTGAAGGACCGACTCGCTGTCTGCGAGCGTCCCGGTGGATACGGCGACAACCACCGGCGGGTTCGTCGGCAGGAGGAAATCATCTGGATCCGCGAGAACGGCTTCGGATGCCTGGTGTCGGTCATCTCGGCTCCCCACAACCTGCACAACTACGACGAACTGGGTGTCACCTATCTGCACCACCCCTATGCGGCCGACAACATCGACGACTGGGCTCGCGGTCTCTTCGCCGAGTTGAAGATGCTCATGACCAAGAAGACCAAGGTCATCGTCCACGGAGACGAGGTCGGCGATCGCATCATGGGGGCAATGGGCGCATTCATCCGCTGGGCTGGTTTGGTCGAAGATCCGACGGAGGCGATCCTGGTCGCCGAGAAGCTCGCCGGTCACCAACTCGATGCCGCATCACGCGCGTTGATTCTCCGAGCTCACGAACTGCGCTGACCGCCTGAGTAGGGTGATCACGTGACATCGGCTCACGGTCGCCGCATCCTGATCACGGGGATGGGAAGCCAACTCGGATCCCTCGTCGCCCGCGAACTCGAACAGCAACCGTGGGTCGATGCCGTCGTCGGTCTCGACACCGATCCCCCTCGCCGCCGACTCTCCCGAGCCGAATTCCACCGAATCGACCCGAGTGATGTTCTCGGCACCGCGTCACTGGTTCGCGAGGTCGACCCCCACACCATCATCCATCTCGGTGTGTGGGAACCCGATGCGCGGGTCAACCCTCGTCACGCCGAGGTCCTCACTCAGCAGTCGGCTGAGTCGGTGTTCACCGCTGCCAAGCGAACGGCATCTCTTCAGCACGTGGTTCTTCGTTCCGGTATCGAGGTCTACGGCCGGGGCGACGACCGACCCGACATTCCTGACGAGTCGACTCCCATGCGTCCCACGTCGCAGTACGGCCGCATGCTCATGTATCTCGAGCACGCCGCCGACCGAGCATTCAATGGAACATCGGTACGCATCACGTCGTTGCGTCTCGCCCCGGTCGTCGGACCTCACGTCCCGAGTCCACTCGGACGTTTGTTGCGACTTCCCGCAGTGCCCTTCAATGCGCTGCGCGCACCTCGTTTCAGTCTGCTGCACGAGAACGACGCCGCTCAGGCCTTCGTTCTCGCCACGAGTTACACGCCGGGTACTCCGATCAACATCGTCGCCGATGGAGCCGTGAGTGGCTTCGGTGTCGTTCGTACCGGGAAGCGTGTCCCTCTCCCACTCGTCGGTCCGGAGTGGTCGATCACCCGCCGCGTGGCGCATCTCTTCGGTGCACCCGTTCCCGATCACGTCATGGAGGTCTTGCATCGCGGCCGACGAGCCGCCAGCGAACTGATCGACGAGCAGTTGCGTTGGACTCCCGAGATGACGACCGACGAGATCGTGTCGTCGCTCTACTCGTGGGAAGGTGTCGTTCGCTTCGCACCCAAGCGACAGTGGGAGGTCGCGTCGTGAGTTACGCGATCGCGTCCGATGGAATTCGCCTGCACTACGACGCGATCGGACGCACGTCCTCGCCGCCAGTGCTGATGATTCAAGGGCTCGGTGCCGACAAGCATCTGTGGGACATGCAGCGTTTCGTCCTCGCCAGTCGGTACCGCGTCATCGCCCACGACAACCGTGGTGCCGGCAAGAGTGACAAACCTTTCGGTGCCTATTCACTCGAGCAGATGGCCGACGACGCGATCTCCGTCCTCGACCACGCCGGCGTGGAAACGGCTCACGTCGTCGGCGCGTCCATGGGTGGTGCGATCACTCAGATCATCGGTGTGAAGTATCCCGAACGAGTCCGATCGCTCTCTCTGGTGTGCACCGCTTGCCGCAACCATCCGTGGCGTCGCGAACTCCTGTCGTCGTGGGGTGAGATGGCTGCCACCAAAGGGATGAGCGCGATGACGTCCGAGGCAGCCCGTTGGGTGATGGGGCCTCGATCACTTCGCCGCTTGTGGCCGGCGGTGAGCTGGCTCGGTCCGATCGCCACGTCACGCGCATCGCACGGATTCAAGGGACAGGTTCAGGCCTTGCTCAACGTCGACGAGGACATCGTCGATCTCTTGAGCACGATCAGTGTTCCGACCGCGGTCATCGTCGGCAATCAGGACATCCTCACCCCCCGTGGTGACAGCGAAGAACTGGCCGAGCGCATTCCCACCGCCGAACTCATCGTTCTCTCCGGCGCCGCGCACGGTCTCATGGTCGAACATGCCACCACCTTCAACCGAGTACTTGGTGATTTCCTGAAGCGGGCCGAAAAGGCTCATCGCGCCGCTGCCGATCGCAACGATGTGACCATCCGCGTCGCCTCATGACGCCGAGGTCGTCCCGACGACGGGTGATCGTCGTCGGAGCCGGATTGTCCGGACTCACCGCCGCTCGGGCGCTCGTCGAGAACGACGTCGATGTCGTCGTCTTCGACAAGGGTCGCGGCGTCGGAGGTCGTATGGCCACTCGTCGTGTCGAGACGCCGGCTGGCGTCGCGGTGTTCGATCACGGTGCACAGTTCTTCACAGCTCGCAGTGAGATGTTTCGCGCGATGGTGGCCGACTGGCAGCGGGCCGACGTGGTCTTCGAGTGGTGTCGTGGTTTCGGTGACAACGACGGTCATCCCCGCTTCGCAGTTCGCGGAGGTATGGCGGCACTCACCAAATATCTCGCTCGTGGGCTCGACGTTCGGACATCGACCCTCGTGTTCTCGGTGACTTCGAATGACGACGGATGGATCGTCACTCTCGACGACGGCTCGACGCATCGAGCCGACGGCGTGATTCTCACCTGTCCGATTCCGCAGTCGTATTCGCTCATCGCCAACACCTCGATCGAGTTGCCGAACGATCTCCTCATGACCGACTACGAGCGAACTCTCGGCGTGCTCGCCGTGCTCGATCGACCCTCGACCGTGACTGCGCCAGGTGGATACCAGAATCCCGACGCGGTGTTCTCGTGGGTGGGTGACAATCAGAAGAAGGGCGTGTCGGAACTCCCGGCTCTCACCTTGCACGCCAATCCGGCGTGGAGTCTGCGTCATTGGGACACTCCTCACGACGAGGCTCACATCGCTCTGCTCGACGCCGCTCGGCCTTACATCGGCGACGCCACGGTGATCACGTCGCAGTTCAAACGGTGGCGGTTCGCGACTCCGATGACGGTGTGGCCCGATACTCAGTGGAGCGATGGCACAGGAACGGTGATCCTGGCCGGTGATGCCTTCGCCGGCCCCAAGGTGGAAGGCGCCGTCACCAGCGGCCTCGCCGCCGCCCACGCCTTGGCGTTCTGGGTCTAGAAAACTACGCCTGGCGTCCGAATACAGACCCAGAACACCAAAGGTCTGTCGGGTGGGGCGCGGTCAGATGAGGGAAGCGAGAAGGGCCGACGGGGTGGCTCGCAGGGCTTCGGTCGCCGCGGAGTTCGGCATCCGATCACACGCTCGCTCGGCGGCCGTCACGTACGTGCGCGCCATGTCATGTGCTGATTCGAGTCCGCCGTTCGATCGCACGATCGACAACGCCTTGTCCTTCTCGGCTGTACCGAGGGGCTTGCCGAGCAGATCGGCGAGCTCGCGGGCCGGGACTCCGCCCGACGCCAGGGTGTGCAACACCGGAAACGTGTAGACCCCTTCGACCATGTCATGGCCGGCCGGCTTGCCCAATTCTTCGTCGGTCGACGAGATGTCGAGCAGATCGTCGGCGATCTGGAACACCATGCCGTAGGCCTCGCCGAATTCGGTGAGGGCATCGACGACCGGTGCCGAGAATCCGCTGACGAGTCCGCCGATGCGAGCGGCCGTCGCATACAACGACGCTGTCTTGCCGGCGATCGACGACAAGTAGCTCTCGACTGGACGGGCCACGTTGTAGGTGTGTCGCAGCTCCTCGATCTGACCTTCACACAGGCGGCCGATCGTGCGGGCGAGCAATCCGGCGACCTCGGTACCGAGCGATGCCGCGATCTCCGAGGCGCGGGCGAGCAGGAAGTCGCCGGCGAGAATGGCCTGCAGATTGCCCCACTTCGCGTTGACGGTTTCGACACCGCGACGGGTGGGAGATTCGTCCATGACGTCGTCGTGGTAGAGCGATCCGAGATGCACGAGCTCACAAGCAATACCGCCCATCACGGCGTCCTCGGTCGTGGGGCCGCCGGCCACCTGAGCCGCGACCACACTGAACATCGGTCGCAACCGCTTACCCCCGGCGAGGAGCAGGTGCGATGCGATTTCGGTGAGGTACGGATCGGGGGTTCGCACCGACTCGAGCAGGGCACGTTCGACCCGCTGGCGATCGTCTGAGGACGACGGCAATTCGAGAATCGGTGCACCGCTCACACGGGCAGGCTAGGCGCATTCCCCGACGTGGGCACGAGTGAGATCCATCACCGTTTGCGAGACGTCTGGCACGCCGATTTCGACGGTTTCCCGGAGCCGGACCCGCCACAGGCCACCTGTAGCATGGCGCCAAGAAAGGGAGGCCGAACATGTTCGAACGCTTCACTGACCGGGCCCGACGAGTGGTGGTGCTGGCTCAAGAAGAAGCGCGGCTGTTGAACCACAGCTACATCGGCACCGAACACATCCTCCTCGGACTCATCCACGAAGGAGAAGGGGTCGCCGCCAAGGCTCTCGAGACTCTCGGAATCTCGCTCGAAGCGGTGCGCGCTCAGGTCGAGGAGATCATCGGCCAGGGCGGCTCCTCACCGTCGGGCCACATTCCCTTCACCCCGCGAGCCAAGAAGGTTCTCGAACTGTCGTTGCGCGAGGCGCTCCAGTTGGGTCACAACTACATCGGCACCGAACACATCCTCCTCGGACTCATCCGTGAGGGCGAGGGAGTCGCCGCGCAGGTTCTCGTCAAGTTGGGCGCCGACCTCAGTCGCGTGCGCCAGCAGGTCATCCAGTTGCTGTCGGGATACCAAGGTCCGCAAGGCAAGAGCGAAGCTCCGGCCGGCGGTCGCGAAGCAACGGCCGAGCGCGGTGGCAAGGAAGAAGGCGACAAGGGCGGCAGTCAGATCCTCGACCAGTTCGGCCGCAACATGACCCAGTTGGCCCGCGAGAAGAAGCTCGATCCGGTCATCGGTCGTGCCCGTGAGATGGAGCGCGTGATGCAGATCCTCTCGCGCCGCACCAAGAACAACCCCGTGCTCATTGGTGAGCCTGGGGTCGGCAAGACCGCCATCGTCGAAGGTCTCGCGCAGAAAATCGTGTCGAACGACGTTCCCGATACCTTGCGCAACAAGCAGCTCTACACACTCGACCTCGGCGCACTCGTGGCCGGTAGCCGCTACCGCGGAGACTTCGAAGAGCGCTTGAAGAAAGTTTTGAAAGAGATCCGCACCCGCGGTGACATCATCCTTTTCATCGACGAGATCCATACCCTCGTGGGTGCTGGCGCCGCTGAAGGTGCGATCGATGCGGCCAGCATTCTGAAGCCGATGCTCGCGCGCGGCGAACTCCAGACCATCGGCGCCACGACTCTCGACGAGTATCGCAAGCATCTCGAGAAAGATGCCGCTCTCGAGCGTCGCTTCCAGCCCGTGAAGGTCGAAGAGCCCACGGTGGCTCACACGATCGAGATCCTGAAGGGTGTGCGCGACAAGTACGAGGCGCACCACCGTGTGACGATCACCGATCAGGCTCTCGTCGCGGCGGCCAATCTCGCCGATCGTTACATCTCCGACCGTCATCTTCCCGACAAGGCCATCGACCTCATCGACGAGGCCGGTAGCCGTCTGCGCATCAAGCGCATGCAAACCCCGCCCGATCTCAAAGAGATGGAAACCAAGCTCACCGAGATCCAAGAGGCCAAGAAGAAGGCCGTCGAAGAACAGAATTACGAAGAGGCGAGCCGTCTGCGCGATCAGGAGAAGCAGCTCCAGACCGAGAAGGCCGACAAAGAGGCCGAGATCAAGGCGGCCGGAGTCGATCTCTTCGACGAAGTCGACGAGGAATGCATCGCCGAAGTGCTGAGCATCTGGACCGGCATCCCCGTGTACAAGCTCACCGAAGAGGAGACGCAGAAACTCCTCAACATGGAGGCCGAACTCCACAAGCGCATCATCGGTCAGGAAGACGCGATCAAAGCGGTGTCTCAGAGCATCCGCCGTACGCGCGCCGGCCTCAAGGATCCGAAGCGTCCGAGCGGTTCGTTCATCTTCCTCGGACCGACCGGCGTCGGCAAGACCGAACTCGCCAAGACACTCGCCGAGTTCCTCTTCGGCGACGAGCAGTCGCTGATCACCCTCGACATGTCGGAGTACATGGAGAAGCACACGGTGAGCCGTCTGGTCGGATCACCCCCCGGCTACGTCGGTTACGACGAGGGTGGACAGCTCACCGAAGCAGTTCGTCGCAAGCCGTTCAGCGTGGTCCTCTTCGACGAGATCGAAAAGGCCCACCCCGACGTGTTCAACACCCTGTTGCAGATCCTCGAAGAGGGTCGTCTCACCGACAGCCAGGGCCGCTCGGTCGACTTCCGCAACACGATCATCATCATGACGTCGAACCTCGGAACCCAAGAGCTCCGCAAGGCCAACGTCGGTTTCACCAAGGCCGACGAAGCCATGAGCTACGCCCGTATGCGCGACAAGGTCATGGACTCGCTGAAGAACCACTTCCGCCCCGAGTTCTTGAACCGCATCGACGAGGTCATCGTCTTCCACGAACTCGCCAAGAACGAAGTCATGCAGATGGTCGACCTGATGTTGAAGCGTCTCACCACGCAGCTCGAGGCGCAGGGTCTGGGTATCGAGCTCACCCAAACGGCCAAGGAATTCCTGGCCGACAAGGGCTACGACCCCACCTTGGGTGCTCGTCCGTTGCGTCGTGCCATTCAGCGACTCATCGAAGACGCACTCAGCGAGAAGATCCTCTACAAGCAGTTCCGCGCCGGCGAGATCATCGTCGTCGACACCGAAGACGATCCGGATCGTCCCGGTGAGAAGCGGCTCGGCTTCACAGCCGTCGAGGGCTTCCAACCTCCGTCGACCATCGAATTGGCCGGCGTGGGCGAAGGCAACGGCGAGGGCGACGCTCCTTCCAACGACTGATCGATCGGCGACCGAGCGTCGTCCGGCACATTCGGAGTAAGTTCGCAGGGTGCTCACCCGCGTCAGGCTCGCTCTCGTCGTGGCTCTGACGTTGGTTCTGGCTGCCTGTCGGGTCGACGTTCGCGTGCAGATCGATGCCAACGATGACGGCTCGGGCATCATCGCGATCACGGTCGACATCGACAACGAGGCCGTGACGCTGATACCCGGACTGGTCGAGGACCTCCGCATCGACGACGTTCTCGCCGGAGGTTGGACGATCGACGGCCCGACTCCGGTCAACAACGGTGGCGTCCGCGTGGTGTTGTCCTACGAGTTCGAATCGCCCGAGGAAGCGACGCGGGCACTGCAGCACATCAACGGACCGAACGGGCCGCTCGTGAGTCCGGTGTTGAAGCGCACCGTCGAGGGTCGGGACGTGGCGACCACGTTCGATGCGACTCTGCAATTCATCGGAGGCGTGGAGGCTTTCTCCGATCCGGAATTGAGTGCATTGCTCGGTACCGCACCGTGGTCGTCGACGGCGGCCAAGTTGGGTGTCGATCCGATGCAATCGGTGTCGTTCACGATGGTGGCTCGCCTACCCGGTGAGATTCGCAAATCGACCGGAACCGAGGCCGAGGGCGGAGTCGTCTGGTCGGCTCCACTCGATGGGTCGGCTCAGACGGTCGTCCTCGGTACGGTCGACACCAAGGTCGACGGAGGAGTGTGGAAGACGATCGCCACCATCGTCGGTGTGGTGCTCGGCGTCTGGCTCGTCCTCATGGGCCTCTTGATCCTGCTCGTGATGTTCGCCCGTCGTCGTCGCGGTGTGAGTCGACAGACCCCCATTCGCCGTCGTCCTCCCACTGCCACACCCGATGCCTAGGGTGGCGCCGTGGCCCGTCTGAAACTCGTCTACAACTGCTCCGACTGCGGAGCGTCGTTCCCCAAATGGACGGGACGTTGTTCGGCCTGCGGTGCGTGGAACAGCCTCGTCGAAGACGTGGAAGATCCGTCGGCTGACATCTCGTCACTCGCTGCCGGCGTCGCACTCCTGCCCGCTTCCTCACCGCAGCGAATCGGAGAAATCGATGCGGCTCACGGTGCGCCACGTTCCACCGGAGTCGATGAATTCGACCGCGTTCTCGGTGGTGGATTGGTTCCCGGATCGGTCACGTTGGTGGGTGGTGAACCGGGTGTGGGCAAGAGCACCTTGTTGCTCCAAACGCTGGCCGCTTGGCCCGGACGCACTCTCTATGTCTCGGCCGAAGAGAGCGCGCAGCAGGTCAGACTTCGCGCCGAACGCCTCGACGCCGTTCGCCCCGAACTCTGGCTACTGGCCGAGACCGTGTTGCCACACGTGATCGCCGCCATGGACGAATTGTCACCCGAGTTGGTGATCATCGACAGCATCCAGACCCTCGTCGACCCCGAACTCGGCTCGTCACCAGGCAGTGTGGTGCAGGTTCGTGGCTGTGCCCACAAGTTGGTCATGGAAGCCAAACGACGCAACGTGCCCATCATCCTCGTCGGACACGTCACCAAAGAAGGAGGGCTCGCCGGTCCGCGCGTACTCGAGCACGTCGTCGACACGGTGATGCAGTTCGAGGGCGAGCGACATCACGCTCTCCGACTACTGCGGGCATCGAAGCATCGTTTCGGTCCGACCACCGAACTCGGTCTCTTCGAAATGGTCGAAGCCGGTTTGCGTGGCGTTCCCGATCCGAGTGCGTTGTTCCTCGCCGATCGCCAGACCGGGGTCGCGGGCAGTGTCGTCGTTCCCACTCTCGAGGGACAGCGACCACTCATGGTCGAGTTGCAAGTGCTCACGAACCGTGTGAAGCCCGACGTGCCGGCGCGACGTAGCGCTCAAGGGCTCGATCCCGGACGTCTCGCAATGCTGCTCGCCGTCCTCGGCCAGCGTGTCAAGGCACCGGTCGCCCAACACGAGGTGTACGCATCGGTGGTGGGTGGAGTGAAATTGTCCGAACCCGGCACTGATCTCGGCTTGTGCCTGGCGGTGTTGTCGGCGCTGTCGGGTCAACCGCTTCCGCCCACGGTCGTTGCCTTCGGTGAAGTCGGCCTCGGTGGAGAGATTCGCCAAGTGGGTCACGCATCGCGTCGTCTCGCCGAAGCATCGCGCCTCGGTTTCACCAAGGCTCTCGTACCGGCCACCACTCCGGCCGTCGACGGATCGATCAAGGTCGAACGAGTCGCCACTTTGCGTGAAGCACTGCAGGTGCTGGGGATGTCGGTTCCTCACAGCTGAACACCAGTATTCCTCGATTCGCCTCGGGCTCGACTGACGTCCCACACTCAATCGAACTTCCCTCGACCTCTTGCCAACACGAAGGGAACTGGGCACAATGACGTCTCATGAGCAGCGCCGTCACCGAATGCGAGCGAAATTCGATGAGGTCCTCGGCAGCGACGTGGCGGGAGATCTGATGGAATCCTTGCCGCCTTTCGACTGGACGCAGATCGCCACCAAGGACGACTTGCAGTTGATCCATGGTCGCCTCGACAACATGGATCGCCGCTTCGACAACATTGACGGGCGTCTCCACAACATGGACCGCCGATTCGACAACATCGACGGACGATTCGGCACCATGAACGACCAGTTCGGCACCATGAACGAACGCTTCGATCTCCTGGAGAAACGAATCGGGATCACCGTGTTGAAGATGAACATCGCGAGCACCTTCGTGACCCTCGGCGCGATGAGCGGTTTGTTCGCCATCGTCAACTGATCAATCGACACCCAGATTTCGCCAAAGATCCATCATTCGCTCCGATGGTTGGGGATCACCCCACTCGGTCGCCAATACCCGCCGGTACGACTCCCACTCGGCCCTCATCGCGATCCGATCACCGTGTTCTGCGTGAGCTCGGAGGCGAACTGCCACCAACTCTTCGTGCCCGGGTAAGGCGAGCAAACCCTTCGACGTCGCCCAATACACCCCACCCATGTCGCCGAGCTCCTGACACATTTCGGCCATCATCGTCGCCGCTCGAACCACCAAGGTGGCCGCTTCCCCACTCATGCCGATGCCGTCCGACCACGTATACGTCGAACCAGCAAAGGGCACTCCTCGCACGAGCTGCAAACACTCTCGCAGCCGTTCGAGGCCACCGTCCTCTGGGTTTCGTCGCGCCCAATCGACCGCCGAACGGAGTTGATCGACATCCGTGACGAAGCCTTCGGCGAGTGGGAGATCGTCCGACATCGTGATGCCGACCCAAGGTCGATCGATCGGTGGAACGTGCACCGCGTTGAGAGATCGACGCGCCGCTGCGGTGATGTTGGAGAACGTGGCGTCCTGCACCGGAGTGAGCCACAGCGCTGTACGGGCCAGCGAGCGCTTGCGCTGCTGGGGGTGAAACGCGAGCCAGATCACCAGTTCTTCGGCCTTTCCCCGTTCGAAATCCACCGGCTCGAATTGGGAGTCCACGACGATTGGCGGACCAAGAACGCACGCCATGAAGTTCCAATCGATGGCGGTCCGCATGGACGAGGTGACCGTTTCTCTCGTCCGCACAACGATCGGCGAGGTCACCTCACCGAGCAGTTCCCGAATCCGACGGATGTCGTCGCCTCCTGTCCCGACCGGCTGAATGGGGATATCCGACGGACAGAGTCTCCACTCACCACGTGAACGACTCAACCCCGACCGGATCGGCCCGTCGGTGACCCGGCGAAGGGTCGGAACCGATACCGAATCGACACGATCATGAAGGACGGCGATCGACCCCTCGATTCTCTCCACATCATCGTCGAGTGACGATCCGTCACCACACTTGAATATTCGCCGGGGTGACAACGCTGACAACTCGACATCGGAGATCACGGCCCGTGCGTCGAGGTGCGGAGCGAGACACAGGCCTTCGCTTAGATGACGCCATACCCTCTCGCCCTCCGCATCCGAGCAGTCGACACCGAATTCACCGTACGCATCAAGAGACACCCATACGTCTCCAGCCATACTGCGACCGACGTGAATCATCGCTGGAAGATCTGCAGTCGACGTCGTCTCGTGCGACACCCCCCGACGATCAGCGACCATGCGAAGTGAACGGCTCGTCACCAACTCGGAGTTCGGGATCACCTTGACCGGACGGGAGAACTCGATCACGTACCAGCCATTGCGTTCGTCGATCACGTGACGAACCTCGTTGTCGACGATGGATTCCGAAATCCTTCGGAGAATTTCTGTGATGTCGGCAAGCGTGGTCTCCGCCCCGATGAATTTCTGCATGTCCTCGTCGACCACGAGAGATTTCGGGTCGGGGATCGAGTCACTGGCCGGAACCCGGTCGACGCGTCGCTCCTGGCGATCCCGGAGTTTCACGCGACTGGCCACGCCGGCTCCGATCAATCCCGAGACGATCGAGGTCGCCGTCAAGAGTGCGACCTCATTTTCTTCACGAAAAGATAGATCGTCGGAGTCAGCGACCTCGATTGCCGACACGACGTCGGATGTACTCGGTGCGGCACTCACGGACGTGGTGTCGATTCCTGCGATCGCCACACCCGAGCACACGAACGCCGTCACCCAGCGATGTGAGAGGAGATGTCCGCTCTTCCCGCGCCATTGAATCATCGGAAGAGCGATCAAGTGCGCCGATATCCACACCAATGCGGTGGCCATGACGAGGGTCGTCCATCGCAGCACGAGATCCGGAGTCACGGATCCGTTCGCCAGAGCCCGTAGGTCGGCGGCGAGTTCCGATGGCCATGTCGAGCCATCTCTCGGGCCGAATCTGCTCGCCAGAACTGCGGTCGCGATCCATGCGCCGATGAGCAGTCCGATCGCCGCCGTCCATCGCAACCAACGAAACGTCACCATGTCGTCACCCGGCCACGATGCTGGCTGTTCGAGTCGCCGACACGTTCCGAGCATCGATCCCGACGAGATGGAGCAGAGTCGTTTCCTGCTCCGCGGTCACCGTGACCGCAACCGACTGACGTGAGACGATCACATCTCCCTCGACTCCGTGCCGTTCGAAATACATCGACGCGACCGATCGTGCACGATTCGGGTCGATCATGCGCACGCCGAGACGAATGAGTGTGATCTCCTGAGCCGCCAGACGGGCCGCGTTCTCGGCGTGATCAGCTGCTGTCGTTCGTGCCGCGACGAGACGACCACTGTCGATCGCCAATCCCGCCATCACGAAGAGGCTCAGTGCAAGGCTGACGACGAATCCACTCACCACTCCACCGTCCCGAGTGATCGTCATCTCACTCCCCTCCTCGATAGCGGTCGATCACTTCGGTCGACGAGGCAGTGAGTGTCGGAACTGCGACGGCCAAGCCGTCCAAGCCATCGCCCCGGGCCCGACACGACACGGTCACGGTGACGACCCGTCCCTGCACGGATGGCTCCACGCCGACTCGAGGTACCGGACACGACACTCCACTCTCGTCGAGATCCTGCTGCACAGCTCTTTCAGCCTCGGCAACCATGCGATTCGCAGACACCATCGATGCCGCTCGAGCTCCTTGATCTGCTGCATGCTGCACATCCGTCAAGCTCTCGGTCACTCGTCCGCCGAATGTTGCGAAGATGACGAAGAGCACGAGCAGTGGTACCAAGAGAACGACCTCGACGGTGACGCTTCCGGCGTCACGGGGCCTCATCGCTCGACCTCGGTGACGATGCGTTCCTTCGGTTCAGAGGCCTCGCGTGTGACGAGTGTCGACAGGAATGGAACGAGGCTGGGTACTCGCAACGTCACATCGACTCGGACCATGCCACCCACCAACTCGGCACGTGGTTCTCCCTCGATTCGGCCGCCGGCCTCCGTCGCGACGAGTGCAGCGCGTTGCGACCCGGTGTCGGCCACCGCCGACACCGCGGTCGAATACGCGGCCGCGGCCACTGCACCTTCCGCAGCCGCTACTCGGGCGACATGAGCGGAGTGGAAGTAGAGCGCCGACTGCAGCACGAACATGATCAGCACGATCAGAACAGGTAGGACGATCACGGCTTCCGCCGTCGTCTCACCGCGATCTCGGTCGGTGCGATCAGCCGAGGTCGAGATCATTGGCTTTGTCACGGACCTTGTTGGTGATGATCACACCCACCGAGAGCGCCAAGGCGATCAGGGCGGCGGCCATCACGACGGTCGTCGCACTCACCTCGCCTCGATCACGGTCGAGTTCACGTGAGGCAGCGAACCGGATGGTGTAGTAATCCCAAAGTTGACGGACATGTGACATGACATTTCTCCTTGTTGTGTTTGTTTGTATGTGTGTTTGATTCGTGGCGGTCGTGAATGAGATGGGTCGCAAGACGAGTGGCCGAGCAGGCGCGTCGTCAGCCGAATCCCTCTCCGATCAGGTGGAGAGCCGGGTAGCCGAGCAGCACCAAGAAAGCGACGAACATCAGGACCATCGGGAGTCCCATTCGTTCCGTCGACGCATTGGCTGCCGCTTCGATATCGGCCATCTGCTTGTGACGAAGTGATGTGGCCTTGGCGACAAGAGAGGCCGTCATGCGAGCTCCCTGCTCACCTCCCAGCTTGATCGTGGATGCCAATTCGGGGAGTTCGTCGACACCGATTCGCCGGCCTTCTTCCGAGAGCACTTCCCAGGGCGATCGACGGGTCGAGCGGGCCACGTCGAGGGCGTCGTTGATCACGGCGTACGTCGGACCATCGCCGACTCGAGCGGCGGCGACGAGAGCCGTCTCGATCCCAGCTCCGCCCGACAGCATCATCGAGACGAGGTCGAGATATGACGACAGCGAGCTTCGGAACTGACGTCGTGCTCGTTGCGCGCGACTCGAAAGCGTGAGTCTCGGTACGTTCACTCCAAGACTGGCGGCGCCGAGGCATCCGAGCATCACCATCATCGGGGGGAGGTCGATTCCACCGAAGCCGAGCACGAGGAACATCGCGATCGGAGTCGCGCCAAGCGTGGCTGCGCACACCACCTGTTCCGTGGCATACCGGGACCGGCTCGTGCCGGTGATCGCGAGATCCCGTTCATCGACCGCAAGAAACCGTGACAGGTTCCGGTGCTCGACGGTTCGGTGTTCACCCGTCGCACTCACGAAGCGGAGCATTTCTGACTCGAGTGAAGGTCGCCTCATCGATCGGCGCACCAGGAGAACCCCGACGGCTAACACGACACCGAGCAATAGTGACGAGATCACGAACCCTCGCCTCCTCGAGCGGCCATGAACCGAGCCGGAGCCTCGAAGTGCGCCATCCGATTCATGATTCCGAGCGCACTGACGAAGAGGCCGATCACCATGATCAACACGACAAATCCCGTCGGAGACCCATACGGCTCGAGATAGGCGCGGTTCAACACGAACAGACCGAGGACGAAAACGACGACGACGATTCCGATGATTCGGGTCGCGCTACGTGTTCGAGCTCGCGACACCCACACTCGAGAGCGCATCTTCACCTCGTCTCGGCAGCATTCGGCCAGATGTGACAGCACCGATCCAACATCGCGTACTTGCTGTTCGGAAGCAGTGACCAGAACAGCCACGACGAAATCGGCCAAGGAGTTGTCGATGTCGTCGGCGAAGGCGACGGACGCAACCGACAGGTTGTCGTGAACCAGACGATCGGCCAACCGCGCCACCGCCGGACGAAGCACGGACGGAGCGGTCTCCGCAGTCGCCACGATGGCCTGCTCCAATCCTCGAGCCCCAGCCATGGTGTCGCGGAGCTGCTCGATCCACACGGCAAGCCCTTCGACCAATTGGCGATCGTCCTCCGAGGACCGCGCCTTCGACCGCCGAACCCGAAAGACCGACGAAGTCACCGATTCCCGAAGAGCGAGCAACGTCGTGAGAGCACCGATGCCGAAGGCGACACCGATCAAAGTAGCCGTGGCTGTACTCACGACACACCCCTCAGCCGAGTGCTCCCCGGCGATTCGTATCCGTGCGCGGACAACAAGTCTCGTAAGTCACCTGTCATCGGGTAGCTCGGTTCAGCAGTCCCGCCATCGAAGGATTCGAAGATTTCATTGGAGATGATGCGTGGACCATCGGCGTCGACGACCTCTCGAATACTCGTGATTCGCCGCCTCCCATCCAGCAGATCGATGTGCACGACGAGATGCACTGCGTTCGCGATGACGAGGTTCACCACGTCGACCGGAAGGCCCGTGCTCGCCATCGACACGTAAGCCGCCAGTTTCGGAAAGACGGACCGCGTCGAATCGGCATGCAAGGTACACATCGAGCCGTTGTTCCCCTGGCTCATGGCCAGCAGCATCGGAAAGGCCTCGGACCCGCGCACCTCTCCGATGATCACTCGATCCGGATCCATCCGAAGGGCCATTCGCGTGAGATCGGAGAGCGGGATCTCCCCCTGGCCTTCGATATTCGCCGGACGGGACTGCAGCGAGTCGAAGTCCGGGTGGAGTTCCTGGAATCGGTCGATTCCGAGCTCGTAGGCATCTTCGATCGTCACGATCCGTTCGAGCGTCGGAATTTCGTTCATCAACGCTCTGAGAAGGGTGGTCTTACCCGAGCCGGTTCCACCGGCCACGATGATGTTGCGGCGAGCTCGAACCGCAGCACGGAAAAACGACTCGAGTTCCGCGTTGAGCAGCCCGCCTCTGCGAAGTTCGTGCAGCGACGAAAGTTGGAACTGGTGTTTGCGTATGACGAGAGACGGAGATGTCGAGACATCCATGACGGCGAAGAGTCGACTGCCATCGGGTAGACACAAATTGCACTCGACCGTCGAGGCGTCGAAGCGACGTTCCCCTCGTGTCGATCGCGAGGCGACGTTACGCACGAGCTTGACCAGTTCTTCGTCGTTCTCGACGGCAGCTGGAAGTTGTCGGCGCGAACCATCACGCAATTTGACCCAAACCGGTCCGGTTCCGCGAACGTGAACATCGGTGACATCCGGATCATCGAGCAAACGCTGCAGAGGTCCCATACCGAAGAAGTGATCGATCGTCGAGCGAGTGATCTCCTGTTCGTCGTCGAGGGACAGTGTTGGCTGGCCACCCAGTAGACGCTGTGATGCATCACGATCGAGATAGGTCGAAATCGCCCGACGTAACACCTCTTCATCCGAGTCGTGCGGCACGACATCGCCGCGGGATCGTGCGTCCTGGCGGTGATCGACCAAGGCCGTCGACACGAAAGTTCTCAGCTTGGTGCGGAGATCGTCGTCGCCGACCATCACGCCACCGCCGCCTGGACCGAGGTCGTGATGCTCTCGAATTCGGCGAGCTGATGTACTGCCGTTCGCAATCGTGCACTCGCCTTCGGGCTGTCCGGCAGCAAGTCGTCGACGACCGGCCATTCGATCGTCCTCGAAACCTCCGCCGATTCGTATCGCCCTCCGGCAGTGAGAACGTGCCAGTGTCCCAATTCACGAAGATGATCGGCTCGATGGACGACTGACACGACGTCCTCGAGATCGGTTCGCATCACCAGGATCCGTAGATCGGCGCAGCGAACCAGGTCATTGGCCGGCGAGTCGGGTCGCGTCCGTCCGACCACCACCAACACATCGGTCGCGATGATTGCATCGAGACGCTCTCGAAACTGAGCGAGGACGGGCAAGCTTGCCATGATGGGTTCCGCTGCCGGCGGAGCGACGATGACCGACACATCGTCGGAGTGACGGCGCAACAGTGGGGTGAGTCGTGGCGTGTCGTCGCTGCGCGAGCGCACGGCAGCTGCCAGATCGACCAAGCCCGGCCGCACGTCCCAGTCGTGTCGAGCAGCGAGTCGACCACCGTCCGGATCGGCTTCCACCACGGTGATCGGACGTGGCCACAACGACGCGATGTGCAACGAGACCGTGGCCAGATCCATCAGACCACCTGTGGTGGATGTGACGATGAGAGCCATGTCAGCCCACCACCTTCACGAGGTGGATCTCGTCGTGTCCGACGAATGACTCGGCCAGGATTCGAGCGATTCGCAAGCTGATCGCCCGTTCACCCATGAGATCGTCCGGGTTCGACACCGCCCAGACTTCGGCCACGTTGGGCAGTGTGCTCACGACGTCACCGTTCTCGAGTGACGTATCGAGATACACCACCCGTACGAGATCACCGGGAACGAGATCAGCAGGGGCTCGGGCATCGTCCACCACGATCCCGACGACGGCTTCGTCTGCGGAGAGCGGAGCCACATCGATCAGATGCGATGACGACAGAGGAGTCCCGGCATCGATGTCGACCGCAGCGCGCATACCGACGACCTGAGACGAGAGATCGGTGGCCAAGAGGGCGACGTCCTGATCGGCGGTGAGTGACACCACCGTGAGATCCGAGGAATCGATCACCTGACCTCGGGTCACCGTTCGGCCGACCGCCAGAACTCCGGTGCCGGAATCACCGTCGGTGTTGAGGGCGACCGATGCCGTGACAGCGGCGGCGATGACGAGAACGCCGATCGCCAGTTCCGGAACCCGAACTCGGCGACGACGAAGAGGCTCGACGACAGACTGCCGTAGTCCGGCGAATCGAACGGCCGTCCGGCGCCCCGACGGGTTCGACATTGGGATTGATTGTTGGCTCATGTGGCCCCTCTCGATGACGGATGAGTGATGTGAACGAGAGCGTGCTCGGCGGTGTCTTGACGTTCGATAGGTCATTTGGCCCAGATTTCCGACCTCCGAATTCACTCATCCCGTCGTGTCGCGACCCCGAGCCACCCCCATCCCACTCGACCACGAACCCCTAAAAAACCCACAAATTCGCCCACTCTGTAGCGTTCGCTAGCTCCTGGGGATACCTGCGCTACAGAGTGGGCGAATTGTGAAGTCTGTAGATTTGGTCAAATGGGTCTTGACGAACAGCGCTCCGGAACCGGATCGGGCGTGAGCACGGCCCCCGCAATTCCGGCGGTTCTGCCGCAGTCGAACGACCCCTGCTGGTGTGGGTCAGGTCGCAAGTACAAGCGCTGTCACAAGGGTATGGAAGGCCGCGTCATGCCCGGGGTTGTCTCGCCCATGCGCACGGTTCCACCCCATATCGGCCGCCCGCCCTACGCCGACACCGGCAAGGTGCCCCGCTGGAACGAACCCCGCATCAAGTCACCTGAGATCATCGAACGCCTGCGCACGGCCGGCGCTCTCGCCGCCGACATCCTTCGCCAGGCCGGCGAGTTCGTGAAACCGGGAATCACCACCGACGACATCGACGTGTTCGTGCACGACCTCACCATCGCGCACAACGCCTACCCGAGCCCGCTCAACTACCACGGCTACCCGAAGAGCGTGTGCACCTCGGTCAACGAAGTGATCTGCCACGGCATCCCCGACTCCACGGTGTTGCGTGACGGCGACATCATCAACCTCGATGTCACCTGCTACCTCGACGGCGTGCACGGTGACACCAACGCCACCTTCTTCGTGGGCGACGTCGACGACACCAACCGCAAGCTCGTCCGAGTCACCGAAGAATGCATGTGGCGCGGCATCGAAGCCGTGAAGCCCGATCGTCCGCTCTCCGACATCGGTCGTGCCATCGAAGAGCACGCCCACGCCAACAAGCTGGGCGTCGTTCGAGCCTTCATCGGCCACGGCATCGGCGAACAGTTCCACACCGACATCCAGGTCTTGCACTACTACGACCAGCGCAACAACATGATCATGAAGCCCGGCATGGTGTTCACCATCGAGCCGATGATCACCCTCGGTACCTGGCAGCACAAGATGTGGGACGACGACTGGACCGCGGTCACCGCCGACGGCAAGCGCACCGCCCAGTTCGAACACACCGTGCTCGTGACCGACACCGGTGTCGAGGTGCTCACGGGTGGCGACCGAGCGGTCTCGCCCCGCCGTCCCCGTTCCTGACGAGTCGTCACTGGGCACCTTCTCCCCGTAGCGTCTCGGTTCGTGCCCGAGCGTTACCTCACCTTCGACCGGGAGCTCTGGGCATCCCTACGCGCCGCCACGCCCATGACGTTGCGCGAGGACGACCTGGCTGGCCTGCGCGGTATCAACGAGCGCATCGACCTCGACGAGGTCACCGCGGTGTATCTGCCTCTCACGCGGCTGCTCAACCTCTACGTCTCGGCCACGCAGAATCTGCACAAGGTCACCGCCACCTTCCTCGGGAAACTCGCACCCAAGGTCCCGTACGTGATCGGTGTCGCCGGATCGGTCGCCGTGGGAAAGAGCACCTTCGCCCGCATCTTGCAAGCACTCTTGTCGCGTTGGCCCGACCATCCCAAGGTCGACCTCATCACCACCGACGGCTTCTTGCATCCCAATCGGGTTCTCGACGAACGCGGCATCATGAACCGCAAGGGCTTTCCCGAGAGCTACGACACCCGAGCTCTGCTGACGTTTCTGCGTGAACTGAAGAGCGGTCGTCCGGAAGTGTCGGCCCCGGTCTACAGCCATGTGGTGTACGACATCGTCGATGGTGAGGCGGCCACGGTCCGCCAGCCCGACATCTTGATCCTCGAAGGGCTCAACGTTCTGCAGGTGGGCGCGCCGGGCTCCGACGCGACCGAATTCGTGAGCGACTACTTCGATTTCTCGATCTACATCGACGCCGAAGAGGCCGACATCGAGTCGTGGTACGTCGACCGCTTCTTGTCGCTCCGCGAATCGATCTTCCAGGATCCGAACAGCTTCTTCCAGCATTACGCCCATCTCACCCAGGAAGAAGCCGTGGCGACCGCTCGCTTCATCTGGCGTGAGATCAACGGTCGCAACCTGAGCGAGAACATCGAACCCACTCGCGATCGCGCATCGCTCGTCCTCCACAAGGACTCCGATCACCGCGTCGACGGTGTGCGCTTGCGCCGACTGTGAGTTCACCCCGATCCCGGCACATCCGTCTGACAGACTGACTGGGTGGCCGACTCGAAGAAGCGCAAGAAGAAGCGGGCCTCCCGACTTCCGACCGTTCTTCTGATCGCCGCCATGGCCGGTGTCGCCGGCTGGTTGGTCGTCCTCGCTCAGGAGACTCCCGACGAGTCTCCGACCTCGCCCACTGTCACCATCGATCCATCGGCCTCGACCCCTGGAGACACCGCGTCTCCCGGCGCTGGATTGCCGTCGACCATCGGTTCGGTCGCTCCGCCGATCACCGTCGAATCCGCAGACAATGATGTCGACGGTGACGACGGGCTGATCCTCGACGACTTCACGCCGACCGACACACCACAGCGGCCCGCAACACCGAGAACCGTTCCGTCCGAGGCCACGTCCAATGGCGAGGTGGCCGGCCCCCTGCCCGACGGCGATTACATCGGCTATCTCGAGGGTGTCGGAGACTCGGCGTCGATTCTCGTGCGCTTCGACTCGGCATCCGGTCCGGTGTTCGAGGCTCCGACCGACGATCTGCTCTTCGTATCACTGCGCGTCGACGCCCGTGACCCGTCGCATCCCGGCAGTGCCGTCGTCTCGGCTCGAACCCTGAGTCAACTCCTCGAGCAAGGCGATCCGACTTACAACATTCCCGACACCGACGACGTGCTCCTGATCGACGGCACTTTTCTCATCACGGTCGTCGACGGTCTGGTGGTCGGTCTCGAAGCCCTCGGGTGATCGAGTTCGTCACTCCTCGCGAATGTGACCCCGACGATGTGCCTCGTCGATGATCGACTGCGTGTGCGACCAGAGAGTCGCTGATCCGTCACCGATCGGTGACAATCGCTTCACGGCCTGCGGAACGGTCACCGCGTGTTCTTTCCAGGTCGACGCCTCCCCCGCGACGTGATTCAGCATCGCCGGCTGCATGCGATCGACGGCGTTGGCAAATCGGCTCTCCGGCGTCTCCATCGCCTCGTACTCCTCCCAGAGTCGCCACATGAACGCGGCCTGATCGGCTGGTAGAAGTCCGAACAGTCGTTCCGCGGCACGACGCTCCCGCTCGTCCTTGTCGGTGTTCGCCGACGCGTCGTACGCGAAGGTGTCACCGGCGTCGATCTCGACGATGTCGTGCACCAAGCACAAGGTCAGAACGTGGAGCACATCGATGTCGTCGTTGCTGTGCTCGGCCAGAATCAAGGCGTACATCGCCAGATGCCACGAGTGCTCAGCCGTGTTCTCTCGACGACCTCCACCCACGATGCGGGTCTGGCGCTCGATCTCTTTCAACCGATCGATCTCGACCAAGAAGTCGAGCTGTTGACGCAGACGTTCAGCCGACACGAATCAGCCCGTCGCCAGTGATGCCAACGACCAGATCGCTGCGACCAAGCCGGCCGCGGCCATCACCACACTGCGGGCGATCGGCGCTCGGGCCAGGTCGCCCTCCTTGGCCTGCGGGGGTGGCTTCACGACCGCCAGAGCATTGCCCACGAAGAGTGCGCCACCGAGCGCCAACACCAGCCAGGCGAGTAGGTCCTCTCCGAGAAACATGTCGACATTCTGCCAGCGGTGAGAGCGGGGCGACCTCTCCGTCTCGTCGGCACCCGATCGGTCGGATAGAACGTGCTCATGGGTTTCCATCACGTCGCCATCGCCATCCACGACACCGCGGCCAACTACGACTTCTACACCCGGGTCATGGGCTTCGAACTCGTCAAGGTCGTGACCGCTCCCACCCCCGAGGGCGGCTGGAGCAAGCACTTCTTCTATTCGACCGGAACGTCACCGTCGGGCGAACAGGGCATGATCGCCTTCTGGGAGATCCACGACGACTCGATCGGCACCGGCTTCGAGACCAACCTCAACAAAGGTGCCGGACTTCCCTGGTGGGCCAATCACCTCGCCTTCGATGCGCCCACCCGTGACGACCTCGATCGGCACCGCGAAAGATGGCGCTCGCACGGTTTCACCGTGCTCGAGGTCGACCACGAGTTCTGCCAGTCGATCTACATCCGTGACCCCGAGGGCAACACCGTCGAGTTCTGCCACACCGTGCGCGATTTCACCGACGACGAGAAGACCCACGCGATGGAACTTCTCATGAACCCCCAACCGGAGATGGAAAAGGTGTTCGGCGCCAAGATCTGGCAGCCCGAAGGAGACGCCGTTCTCCTGCCGTCGAGCTGACGCGACCTCGGGCGATCACATCGCGTCGATCGGGGCTTCCGGTCGGCTCGAGATGCCACGTGCCGCACTGCGGAACAGGGCGAATTCACCCTGGAAGACCAGCCTCACCTTGCCGATTTCGCCTGCACGGTGTTTGGCGATGACCAGATCGGCCATCCCCCGCAAAGTGGGATCGATCGATTCCTGTTTGTACACCTCTTCGCGGTGCAAGAACATCACGACGTCGGCGTCCTGCTCGAGTGAACCCGACTCGCGAAGGTCGGAGAGTTGGGGAACCTTGTCGGAACGTTCCTCGAGACGTCGGCTCAACTGACTGAGCGCGAGGATCGGGACATCGAGTTCGCGGGCCAGAACCTTCAGGTTTCGGCTGATCTCACTGACTTCGAGTTGACGGTTCTCGGAGCGACCACGACCTTCCATCAACTGGAGGTAGTCGATCACGATCAGACCGAGATCGTCGAATTTGGCCTTGAGGCGACGAGCCTTGGCCCGGATCTCCATCACGTTGACCGACGGATTGTCGTCGAGGAAGAGCGGCACCTCGAGACGGCCGACAGCATTGTTGACATCGCTCCATTCGTTACCGGTCAGATTTCCCGTGCGCAGTTTCTTGGTGTCGACCTTGGCTTCGGCGGACAGGATTCGCTGCGCCATCTCGCTGTGGCTCATTTCGAGAGAGAACACCAACACGGGCTTGCGCGTGTTCTTGGCGACGAAGGTGGCGATGTTGAGAGCAAGTGCCGACTTACCCATGGCCGGACGGGCACCGAGAATCACGAGCGATGACGGTTGCAGTCCGAGCAACTTCTCGTCGAGATCGACGAAGCCGGTGGCCACTCCCGTCACCCCGGACTTCTCGGTGTAGCGGCGTTCGAGTTCGTCCGTCGTGAGTCGCAACACGTCGCTGATCTCGGCAGTTGAATCGACCACCCGATCGTCGGCGACTTCGAACACCTTCGATTCGGCCGTATCGAGGGCCTTCGACACATCGTCAGGTTCGGAATAGGCGATCTCGGCGATCTCGCTCGCCACACCGATCAAACGACGCAGTGCCGCGGTGTCCATCACGATCTTGGCGTAGCGACCCACGTTGCCGATCACCGGTGTGGTGTTCTGCAACCGAAGCAGGAAGTCCATTCCACCGATGTCGTCGAGAAGACCGACCTTGCGCAGTTCGTCGGCCACCGTCACGGCGTCGACGGGCTGGCCGATCGACAACAGATTGCGCATCGCATCGAAGACGTGTTGGTGCGACGGCTTGTAGAAGACATCGGCGTGCATGCCGAGTTCACTGACGGTGTTGACTGCCTCGCGCGACAACAACAGGGCGCCGAGGAGGGACTCCTCGGCGCTCAGGTTGTGCGGCGGGACGCGATCGGACCCCATCGGTCGCCCCGAAGAGGAGCGGGAATTCCGCCCGGATCCGGGGCCGGAGTTGGAGAAGGAGTCGGTCATCGACCACACCTTTCCCGATCAGGCCTGTTGATCGCTAGTGGCACAATCCTGTGAGGATCCTGTGGACAACACCACGAGATCTGTGGATCGGCCCCCGCCGAGGTCACTGAGGGACGACGTTGATGGTGAAGGAGAACTCGACGTCGTGGCGCGGGTGCGCCACGACCGAGTATTCGCCCACCGTCTTGATGTGGTCCGGAACCGTCAACTTCTTCCGATCGAGCTCGATCCCCGCCTGAGCCGACACGGCGTCGGCGACATCGGCCGCGTGGACCGAACCGTAGAGGCGACCCTCGGGGCCCGCCTTGACGGCGACCTCGATGGTGCGGCTCACGAGGGCCGAGGCCACGGTCTGGGCCGACTCGCGGTCGGCGGCATCGCGCAGGTCGCGACGACGACGCATGGCTGCGGCCTGGCTGAGGGCTCCATCGGACGCCGGAATGGCCAGCCCCCGGGGCAGAAGGAAGTTGCGGCCGTGGCCGTCGGCGACATCGACGATGTCACCGCGCTTACCGAGACCGGAGATGTCGGAACGAAGAATCACCTTCATGATCAGTCCTCCCCACCCTCGTTGGTGGTCTCGTCGATCGAGGTCTCGACCTGATCGGTCACCTCGACCTCAGCGGGTCGCTCGGAGCGCTCGCCACGATCGGGGCGGTCGCCTCCCGGACCACGACGCGGCCCGCGGCCGAGGGCCGCAACGCGCTTGGTGTAGGGCAGGAGCGCCATTTCACGGGCGTTCTTGATGGCCGTGGCCAGTTCACGCTGCTGCTGAACGGTGTTGCCGTTCACCTTCTGTCCGCGGATCTTGGACCGGTCGGACATGAAACGCTGGAGCAGGTTCACGTCCTTGTAGTCGATGTAGTCGATCTTCTCGGCCGACAGAACGTTGGCCTTCTTCTTGATCTTGCGTCCGGTGTCCTTCGGAGCACCACGACGAACGGGCTTCTTGGTGTTTGCCATGAGGGAAGTGTCTTTCGTACGGGTTGGTGATCAGTGCTGATCAGAACGGTTCTTCGTCGGGGTAGGAATCGGCGGCCGGAGCCGGAGCGGATGAACGGCCACCGCCGCTGTATCCGCCGCCATCTCCCCGTCCGGGGGTGCGCTCGACCGAGGCGGTCGCCCAGCGGAGCGACGGTCCGATCTCGTCGGCGACGATTTCGACCGCAGTGCGCTTTCCGCCTTCACGGGCCTCGTATTCACGCACGTCGAGGCGGCCGGTCACGAGAACACGGCTGCCCTTGGTGAGTGAGGCCGCGATGTTCTCGGCCAATTGGTCCCAGGCGACCACGTTCATGAACGAGGTCTGCTCCTGCCATTCACCGTTCACCTGGTAGCGCCGGTTGACGGCGAGACCGAGGGTCACGGTGGGCTTACCCGACTGGGTGAAGCGAAGTTCGGGGTCGCGGGTGAGGTTCCCGACGACGGTGATGGAATTGGATGCCATGGTTGCTCCTCGAGATGGACGGTGACCGGCCGCGCTCAGGCCGCCGTCAGGCCTCGCCGAGCCGCTTCGGCATCGGGGAGACGCAACAACTTGTGGCGCAGAATGTCGTCGGAGATCCGCATGGAGCGCTCGAATTCATCGAGAGCGCCACCCGGGGCGACGAGATTGAAAACGACGTAGTAGCCGTCTTCCTTCTTGTTGATCGGGTAGGCCAAACGGCGCTTCCCCCACCAATCGGGCTTGCCGTGCACGCTGCCACCCGCCGCCTTGACGGACTTGGGGACATCGGCGACCCATCTCTGGGCTGCGGCATCATCGAGAGTTCCGTCGATGATGATCATCAATTCGTAGGCACGCATGTTCTGCGTGAACCTCCCTTCGGTCGCGAACCGGGGTTCCGGCTCGGGGCCCCGTGAGGGGCAGGGTCTGACTGGACCCCGAAAGTGTACCGGGGGTCGACGACGACTCCGCCGGGAGTGTGGGACGAGAGTCGGCGCAACGGCATGACCCGATCATGGTCGGGGGGTGTGGCACCGAGGTCCCGGCAAGCCCGGCTCAGACCGGTCGGGTCAGGCGCACGATCGATGCGGCGATCAGACCGACACCGGCCGACACCGCCCCGCGTTCGGTCGTGAACTGGCCGCCGCTTCGCAGCAGACCGGTCACCGCCCGATCTCGGTCACCCTGAATCACGAGGGCCGGACCACCCATGTCACCCAGCCCCCACCAGAGCGCGACCACTCCGAGCAGGATCGCCGCCACGCAGAACGGCACGGCCAATGTCTCCCGCGGCATCCGTGACGACAGCAGCAGGGAAAAAATCGCACTCAAGAGCAGGAACACCCCGACCGCACCGACGGCCACGAGGATGTGGCGCACCACCCCCGAGAAGCCGAGGCTCGCCTCGTCTCCGCAGTCGACGATCGGGCGCATGGGAGTGGTCGGATCGTCGACCGACACCACCTGGAACAACTGGCACTCCTTGCCGTCGGCGACAGGAAGGCCGTCCTCGAATCGCACGCCGAACGAATCGGTGAACGCTCCGATGAGGAGGAGACCGATCGCGGCGACGAGCACCATCGCGATGCCGGTCAGCGCATCGCGCTGCAGACGGCGACTCACCTCGTACGACAACCACCGATTGTTGCGGCCGGAACGAGACGACAGACCGAGCCGACTCAGTCCCGAAGATCCGGTGAGGTCACGCTTGGCCATGGGATCGTCATCCCACCCGACGGCGGCCACGTTGGCCACCGATGGGCAAGGCCCGAACGAGGTAGTGCCATCGGCACGAACAACACGTCTCGACGACGTACGCCGTGTATTCCTCGGGACGCCGGTGGAACGCGGCCAATTCGTCGTTGTCGGCGGCCAGACGTCCGTGCGACGGGAGCCGTGGGCCGAACACGTAGGTGACGAGCACCAGATTGTCCTCTTCACAGATCGGGCAGATCGCTTCCGTACGCTTACCGACCGAGCGGGCCGCACGCATCAACTCGGGGTGGGCATCGCACACCTCTTCGCGGCCGAGTCGACCACGCTGTACCTCGTTGATCGTCGCCCGACGGGCCATCCGGTGATCGACGAGGCCACCGCGGAACGCCGACATGCCGCCGAACGACGCCGTACCGAACGACGACCGTCGCGTCGCGGCACCGTCGGAGTCGTCGCGTCGTGCCATCGTTTTCAGGTTAGCCCTGTGTGGCGTCGGCCTTGCGCGCCGCCCACCAGTCGTCGAGTCGCCGTCGGATCTCGTGATCGCCCACCAGACCTTCGTCGAGTCGAATCTCGAGCAAGAAGTCGAGGGCGACACCCACGTCACGCGACGGTCCGATCCCCAGATGCTCCATCACCTGAACTCCGTCGAGTTCGGGGCGGATCGCCTTCAGTTCCTCCTGTGCGGCGAGGGCGGAAATCCTTTCTTCGAGTTCATCCATGCGACGCGACAGACGAGCCGCCTTGCGTTCGTTGCGCGTCGTGCAGTCGCAACGGGTGAGAACGTTGAGTTCGTTGAGCAACGACCCGGCATCGGTGACGTACCGTCGGACGGCCGAATCGGTCCAGCCCATGCCATAGGTGTGGAAACGGAGATGCAGGCGAACGAGTTCGGTGATGCGCTCGACATCGTCGTTCGGGAAGCGCAAGGCGACCAGTCGCTTCTTGGTGATCTTGGCACCCACGATGTCGTGCATGTGGAACGTCGTTCCTTTGCCTTCGAGGTACCCGCGGGTCTTGGGTTTGCCGACGTCGTGGAAGAGCGCGGCCAGGCGCGTGATGCGGAAATCGAAGTCGTCGGTCGCATCGGGCCGTACGTTCTCGATCACGGCGAGCGTGTGCGTGAGAACGTCCTTGTGTCGATGGATCGGATCGTTCTCGAGTCGCATCGCCGGGAGTTCGGGAAGAAACAGATCGGCCAGCCCGGTCTCGACGAGGAACCACAGTCCGGTCGACGGGGAATCGACGACGATCAACTTGTTGAGTTCGTCACGAATGCGTTCGAACGACACGATCTCCAGTCGATCCTTCATGCGATGGACCGCTGCAACGAGTTCGGCATCGGGTGTCATCCCGAGCTTCGCCACGAACCGAGCCGCTCGCATCATGCGTAATGGGTCGTCACTGAAACTGATGTCCGGGTCGAGCGGGGTCCGCAGGACCCGAGCCATCAGATCGGCGACGCCGTTGAACGGATCGACGAGTGACGGCGAGTCCGACGTGACTTCGAGGGCCATGGCATTGATCGTGAAGTCACGTCGAGAGAGATCGGTGTCGATCGCATCGGCGAATTCGACGTCGGGTTTGCGCGTGTCGGGGTGATACGCCTCGGCACGGTGTGTCGTGATCTCGTAGACACGTTCACCCTTTCGTGCACCGATCGTTCCGAACTTCTCACCCTGAGTCCAGACCGCGTCGGCCCACGGAGCGATGATCCGTTTGATCTCGTCGGGTCGAGCATCGGTCGTGGCGTCGAAGTCGAGATCGTCGGTCCCGATGCCGAGAAGGAGATCGCGCACAGTTCCTCCGACGAGGTACAAACGACGATCAGCCGACCGGAAGAGTGTCGCCAGATCGGCGACCTCGGCGAGAACGGGAGCGAAGCGCTCGGGAATCACACCGGCAGGTTACGACGTACGGTCGCTCACGGGTGGAGTAGTCGACGATCGGTCCACCACGAGACGATCGTCGACACGAAGTTCGAACCGGCCGAGTCGTGCCCACCACCCGAGGTCGGAGATTCGGGTCGAATCACTCGTGACGCGAGCGCGCCGAGACAGGCCGTGGTCGACATGCGCAGAGCATCGAGGTCGTAGCCGCCCTCCAACATCACGAGACGACGGCCAGCCGGCGCCAACTCGAGCAATCGGCACATGATGTCGGCGAAGTCACCCGACGACAGGCCGAGATCGGTGATCGGATCGTTGCGATGCGCATCGAACCCCGCCGACACGATCAACCACGTGGGTGCGAACCGTTCGCACACCGGCATCACGAGACGGTCGATCGCATCGAGGTACACGTCGCCGGTGGTTCGCCGGGGAAGGGGAACGTTGAGCGTCGTGCCGTATCCGTCGCCACGACCGACTTCCTCGTACCAGCCAGTTCCTGGATACAACGGCCATTGGTGCAACGAGACGTACAGAACTCGTGGGTCGTCGTAGAAGACGTCCTGGGTTCCGTTGCCGTGGTGAGCATCGATGTCGACGATCACCACTCGCTCACCTGCGTCGGCCAGTGCGGCGGCGGCGACGGCGACGTTGGAGAAGAGGCAGAAGCCCATCGCGTCCTCACGTGTGGCGTGATGGCCCGGTGGCCGAACCGCGCAGAACGCTGCATCGCCTCGGCCGGCACGTAGAGCACGTATCGCCGTGAGGCCCGCCCCCGCGGCGCGGAGGGCGGCATCCCACGATCCGGGGGAGGCCACGGTGTCGGGATCGAGTCGACCACCACCGTTTCGAGCGACGTCGTCGACTCGATCGATGTGCCGAGCGGAGTGTGCTCGCAACAGTTCGTCGCGTGTGGCGGTCTCGGGTTCGATCGGGACGAGAGCATCCACGACGTCGGCGTCACGAGCACCGGCGAGGACGGCCGACAGGCGTTCCGGTCGCTCGGCATGGCCCGATCCCGTCAGATGATCGAGGTAGGCATCGTGTGTGGCGAACAAGATGGCCATCGACCCAAACGCTACCGTCGCAGGTGTGACGGCCGGATTCCGACTGCGACGAGAGAGTGGTCCGCCGCGTCTGCTCGACGACGGTCGTGTGCGAGCACGTCTTCGAACCTGGCCGCATCAACCCGGTGTCGCCCAACTCGTCCTCACCGATCACACCAAAGCGCCGTCGTACACCACCCTCGCCGATTGGCTGAACATTCTGCGTCAGTGGAACTTTCACACCGTGCGAACGGGTGCACTCGCGGAGTCGGCGACCGTTTCCTTCGTCGAACACGGATTCACATGCGTCCAACGTCTGGCCCTGTTGCGCGCGGCACTCGATCGACGCACTCAGTTGGCAACTCCTCGGCATGAACTGCGCGCGCTTCGCGGACCGCAACAATTGGCGGTGGCGGCTCGGATCGACGCACTGGCCTTCGAGAACGGATGGGAGCTCGACGTCGACGCGATCGTCGATGCATGTCGAGCGACACCGCAACATCGCATCCGCTTGGCGGTGACCACGGCGGATCAGCCGGTCGGATACGTGATCACCGGACGGAACGGAGCGGCCGGCTTCGTTCAACGTCTCGCCGTCGATCCTGAATTCGAGGGTCAGGGTGTGGCGACGTCCCTCCTTCTCGACGGACTCCGCTGGCTCCAACGTCGAGGTGTCCAAGAAGTTCTGGTCAACACCAACTTCGACAACGATCGCGCCTTGCAGTTGTACGAGCATTTCGGCTTCGCCCTCCTACCCGAAGCTCTGCAGGTGTACGAGCGAACACTCGCCGACGACCCGGCAGCGGAGCACCACGAATGAAGCGCTGGCTCCTCGTTCCCATGCTCGGCCTCGCGGCGACGATCCTCACGTCGACGTCGACTGCATCCGCCGATGAACTCGAGCGAGTCGGATCCCTTCTCTCACAGGATCAGTACGTCGCCGGCGTCGAAGGGGCATCGTTCACCCTCAGTCTTTTCATCCAGGGCCAGAGCACCCTCGGCAATCGGGCTCCCACGTCACTTCTCGTCACCTCGCACCGACCGATCGAGACCCGACAGGACCTGCACCGCGTTCTCGACGGCACGCTTCCGTCCAACGTCGACACCCTCGAGATTCCCATCGAGCCCGCCTCCCGTGATGCGTCGGGAGTTCTCGACCTCGTCGTTCCCATCGAGATCGGCACCACCACGTCCGACAAACTGCAGATGTCGGCCACGGGTGTGTACCCCATCTCCATCTCCCTGGCCGTGGGTGCCGACGTGACCGACCGCATCGTGACCTTCGTCGAGCGACTCTCGGAAGGGTCGACCTCGCCGGAGTCCGAGACCCCGCTTGCCGTGTCGATCGTCGGCTTGATCCCAGGCAATGTCACCCTCGGACCCGATGGTTCGACCGTCGTCGACCCCGCCGACCGAACGGCCCTGACCGAATTGGTCGCCGCTGGTGAGTCTCTCCCTGGTGTCCCCCTCACCGTGGGTGTTCGTCCTGAACTCGTCGAGGGCCTCACGCGATCGACGGTCGACGACGCTCAACTGCTGGCGTCGCTGCAGTTCACCGATGCCATGACCTACCTCTCGATGCCCTACGTCTCGATTCGCCCCGGCTCAGTCGTTGGTACGGCGTTCAGTGATGTCTTTCTCGACCAACTACGTCTCGGTGACGATGCGTTGTCGGATGCGCTTCCCCTCACGACTCCGCGCCGGGTCGCCTGGCCCACAACGGCCGCCGTGTCGGCCGACGAGGCTCAGTTCCTCCGCGACGTCGGTTTTCGATCGATCCTCCTGCTGCCCGACGCTCAACGCGCCCCGGGCATGGAGGTCCTGCAGTTCGTCGATCCGACCCGATTGACCGATCTCGAGTTGCGGGACCGGGGCACGATCGAGGCGTTGGTCGCCGATCCGCGGATGTCCGACATCCTCACCCGAGGCGAGGCGGCCCCGGCGAGTGATGCCTTTCTCACCTCTCAGCACCTGCTCGCCGACATCAAGATGCTCCGACGGGAAATTCTCGACCGAGGTGAGACCCTGTCGGGTCGTTCTCTCGTTCTCGCGTCACACGACGGATCATTGCTCTCGGTGGCCTCGCTGACCGCCGTCGTCGACACCTTGGCCGCATCGGGATTGGTCGAGTTGACCGACCTCGACTCCACTCTGTCCCGTACGGCAGTCGGCCTGGCCGATGGACGACCGATTTCGGTGGTTCTGCCCGAACCGACCTCGGTTCCGGAGACCGATCGCTACGCCGTGGTGGCCCTCGGCGCGGCACGGGCGGCGGCCTACTCGTCGATGCTCCCCGACGGCGACGATCGTCCAGCGAGCTGGCGACGCCTCCTCGATGTCGCATCCGACGACCGACTCACGTCGGAACGACGACAGCAGTACATCGACGTGATCGTGGCCGACACCGAGTCGGTGGTCGCCGGACTGGTTCCTCCCACGTCGACGACATTCACCTTGGGTGGCCGGGTGAGCGAGATTCGTCTCGCTCTGCTCAACGAAGGGCCCACCGACCTGAGGATTCGTCTGCGCCTGACCTCGCCCAAGTTGATCTTTCCCGACGGCGAACCGGTCGTCACCGTGGCGGCCGGATCTCTCACCCCGGTCGAGATCGCCGTGGAGGCCCGCTCCAACGGTCGCTTCCCGGTCACAGTTCAATTGGTGACCCCCGACGGTGGTCAGTCGCTGACCGAACCGATCGTCTTCACCGCCCGGGTGAATGCCTTGGCCGGACTCGGACAGGTGGTCACCGGCGTCGCGTTGCTGTTGCTGGCGACCTGGTGGGTGCATCACTGGCGAGGCCAATACCGACGCAAGCAGAGCGCGGTGCTGGCCAGCGTCACCCGCCACCCGAGTGGCGACGGCCCGGTCTGACCCGGCCCCACCACTACTGTTGACCCGTGTCGACTACTCCTTCAGGACTCGCCCCCGGCGTTCGCATCATCACCGACAGCGCGTGTGACCTTCCGCAGGAACTGGTCGACTCACTCGGTGTTCGCATCGTTCCCCTCTTCATACGATTCGGTGACGACGAACTGGTCGATCGCGACGATCTGAGCACCGCGGAATTCTGGGCGCGCTGCTCGGCTCGAGCCGACCTGCCGTCCACGGCCGCCCCGCCCCCGGGCCGCTTCGAAGCCACCATTCGTGAATTGGTCGCCGATGGCGCCACGGGGGTCGTGATCATCACCTTGTCGGGTGCTCTGTCGGCCACGTTGCAGAGTGCCGAACTCGGTGCAGCGGCCGTCGCCGACCTCGTTCCGGTCCGAATCGTCGACAGCCGGACCGTATCGATGGGTCTCGGCTCGATCGTCGTCGCCTGTGCTCGAGCCGGGCTGTCCGGTGGTTCGATCGACGACGTCGAGGCGTTGGCGCGAGATCTGGTCGGCCGTTGCAAGGTGTGGGGCGCCCTCGACACCCTCGAGAACCTGAAGAAAGGTGGCCGAATCGGTGGTGCCAAGGCCATGTTGGCATCGGTTTTGTCGATCAAACCGATCATCGAGGTGCGAGACGGGGTCGTCCAGGAGGGTGGCAAGCAGCGCACGCGATCCAAAGCCCTCGCCTTCCTCGTCGACAAGGTGCGCGAGAACGTCGCTTCGCCGGGCATCACCCAATTGAGCGTGTTGCACGCCGACTGCAGTGACGTCGACGCCTTCGTCGCACAGTTGACCACGGTCTATTCCGGCGAGATCATCGTCGGCGACATCGGTGCGGTGATCGGAACTCATGCCGGTCGCGGCACCATCGGTGTGGCGTTCTTCAACGCGTGAGAACGCATCCCGAATCGCAATTCCCCTGAACGAGAGAGCTGCACAACTAGCGTTTCGAGTCGAGCATGTCGACATCGGACAACACCCCTCGACCGGAAGCAGTCATCGCCGGTCGTTACAAGCTGGAGCGCCCCTGGGCGCACGGCGGGATGGCCGACGTCTGGAAAGCGACCGATCTGCAATTGGCACGCACCGTCGCGGTCAAATTGCTGAAGCCGCATCTCACTGCCGACCGCACGGTTGCCGAACGATTCCGCCGCGAAGCCGTGGCCGCCGCCAGTCTGAACCATCAGAACATCGTCGCTGTGTACGACGCGGTCGAGGACAACGGTCGACAAGCGGTCGTGATGGAGTTCATCGACGGGAAATCTCTTCGCACACTTCTCGACGAACGACGCACCCTCACACCACGACTCACCGTTCACATCGGCAGTGGTATCTGCGCGGCACTCGACGCCGCCCACGCGAAGGGCATCATTCATCGTGACGTGAAACCCGGCAACGTTCTCGTGACCAAGGAAGGTCGCGTCATGCTCACCGACTTCGGGATCGCGAAGGCCCTCGGCAGCGGTGAGGATCTCACGAGTGAGAACATCATGATGGGGACGGCGAAATACCTGTCACCCGAGCAGGTGAAAGGCGACGACCTCGATCTGCGTGCCGATCTGTACTCACTCGGCCTCGTTCTCTACGAATGTCTGGCCGGCAAGGTCCCCTTCGTCGGCAAGAACGACACCGAGACCGCCCTCGCTCGCCTGCAACGCGATCCGACGAACCTCGGCACCCTGCGGACCGATGTTTCGCCCCAACTGTCGGCCGCGATCCACCGCATGTTGGAACGCGACCCCCGACGTCGTTACTCCAGTGGTGCCGAAGCCAAGGCGGCCCTTCGTGCGGCCCAGGTCGGTGATGGTTCGGGTGACACCGAACGTGATTCTGCGAACGACGGTGCCCGCCTCGTGCATCCGAGCGGAGATCGCACCCCGACTCCCGGCAAGGTGATTCGGCCCCAGGGTCACACACCATCCAACCCGTCACGGCCGCGGCCGACGGAGGAGCGAGGCACCGCCAGTCGCCCGTCGGCACGTCCGACTCGTATTTCACCCATCGTCTGGGCCGGCGCTGCCATTGCGGTTCTGGCCGTGATCGCTCTCGTCGTACGAGTCGCTGGTGGTGGTGACGACGAGGTCCAACTTCCCGACCCCATCGCGACCACGGCACCACCCGAGCCGACCGGTCCACCGAGCATTGCCGGAGTCACGACGTTCGACCCCGAGGGTGACTCGACCGAGAACGACGGGGAGGTTCGCTGGACCACCGACGGAGACATGGGAACCATGTGGTCGACCGTCTGCTACAAATCGCAGACCTTCGGCAGCAAGTCGGGTGTCGGGCTCATCGTTCAGTTGAACGAGCCGAATCTGGCGCGTATCGACGTCGACATCGCGAACTCCACCTGGAAAGCCGATCTGTACGGTTCGAACGTCGTCGGTGACGACGTGTCGTCATGGGGTGAACCCATCACCCGAGGTTCGTCCGAAGACGGTCCCACCCTGATCGGCGTGACATCGAGTCCGATTCAGTACGTCATGATCTATCTCCGAGAAGTCGGCCGTGACTCCGGTTGCAGCGATGCGAATCCGTATCGAGGCAACGTGTCGGAGATTCGTGTGTCGCCCGCGCCGTGACCGACGACGAACTCGTCGAACGTGTTCGTGATGGCGACTCCGTCGCTCTCGAACAACTGCTCCGTCGTCACCATCCTCGATTGCATGCGGTCTGCGCACGGATTCTCGGCCGACGATCGGATGCCGACGACGCCACCCAGAACGCGCTGATCGCCATCGCCCGCGCATTGCCCACCTTCGACGGAAGGTCGGCATTCTCGACCTGGGCGTACCGCATCGCCACCAACTCGGCCCTCGACGAACTTCGCCGCCGCCGTCGGCGACCCGAACCTCGATCCGACCTCACCACCGTGACCGGGGGTCTCGATCGCTCCGACGAACGTGCCGACACCGCCCTCCGCGCTTTCGAGAACCGTGAGGTCGTCGAGGCGGCGTTGGCTCGATTGCCCGAGGACTTTCGGGTCGCCGTCGTCCTGCGCGACGTCGCCGACCTCGACTACGAGAGCATCTCGGCAATCCTCGGCGTTCCGATCGGAACCGTCCGCTCCCGGATCGCGCGGGGACGCGCCCTGCTCGCGAACGGAATCGGGAACCGAACGACCGGCGCCGAACGTCAGACCTCTTCGGACGGAGACGAACGATGAACGAACCCCGAGAAAGATTCGACACGGCATCCGATCCGATGGACGACATCGATTGGTGGGCCAGTCGCTTGGTCGACGGTGAGATCGCTTTCGCCGATGTGCCCGTCGATCTCCGTGGTCCCGTCCAGCAGCAGGCCGACGTCTTCGGCATTCAACGTCGCACGTTGATGCGAGCCGGAGTCGAGCACCGCGTCGACGCCGTTCTCACCGATCGCGCCGTGACCGCGGCGCTGCAGCCACCTACTGCCGTCGTCGTCCCGATTCGTCGCCGCCTTCTCCCCTTCGTCGCCGTGGCCGCGGCATCGATTGCCGTGATCGCTGTCGGTGCGACCGTGCTGCAACGCGATGTCGAACCCGACGTCGTCGCCTTCGATGCACCAGCGGCCGAGACCGCCGTGGAATCGGCGACGATTACACCGGAGCCCGCCGCCGCGCCCGAGGTGTCCGACACCGTGGCTCCCGTCGAAGGGGACTCGTCCGTGCAGTCGATCGAGTCGACTCCGACGAACTCACCTTCTGCCAAAGCCGTGATGCCCTCCGATGTGATCGAGATCGCCGACATGATCGAACTGTCCGAGATCATCAGCGGCTGGTGGACGTCTCCCCCGCCACTTCTCGCCGACGAACCGGCGTGTACGGATGATCTCGGCCGACCGGCCGTGGCACTGAACGTGCTGTTCGCCGGAATCGAAGCGCAGGCGTATTTCTCTCCCGAGCGAGGAGTCATGCTCCTCGCCGTCGCCGATTGTCTGAAGTTGGCCAGCATCGTTCCGTGATCGCCGCGGCATGAGGGTGCCCGAATCGCCCCTCGTTCGATCCCGATACGACTCGCTAGCCTCGCCCCATGGCTGGTAATCCGCTGACCGATCCGAATTGGGCGTCCGACCTCACCGACACGATCGTCACCACGGTCGACAAGGTGCGTGACCGAACCACGACACCGATCGTGATGATCGCCCGCGGTCTGGTGTTCGGCCTGCTGTCGACTTTCCTCGGCGTCTTCATCCTCGTCATGTTCCTCATCGGCGGCACACGAGGGATCATCTCGATCCTCGAAGCTCCACTCGATCACGACACGGCGGTCTGGGTCGCGTATTACGTCATGGGTGGTGTGTTGCTCGCCGCGGGTTCGGTGTGCATGATCAAGCGACAGAGTCGAGAAGGTGTCTGATGGGACAACATCATCGCGTCATCATCATCGGGTCCGGACCAGCCGGACTGACGGCGGCGATCTACACCGCCCGAGCGAGCCTTGCGCCGTTCGTGATCGAAGGTGAACCGTCGAGCACGAGCGATCAGCCCGGCGGACAGTTGATGCTCACGACTGAAGTCGAGAACTTCCCCGGTTTCCCCGACGGCATCATGGGTCCCGAGTTGATGGGCCGTTTCAAGGAGCAGGCCCAGCGGTTCGGTGCGACGTTCCTCACAGCGAAGGCGACCAAGGTCGAATTCGGTGAGCGTCCATTGAAGGTTCATGTCTACGACGACGTGCACACCGCTGACTCCGTCATCGTGTCGACCGGAGCGCAGAGCCTCATGCTCGGCCTCGACGCCGAGGAACGGTTGATCGGTCACGGACTCTCGACCTGTGCGACGTGCGATGGATTCTTCTTCCGTGGCAAGGAGATCGCCGTGGTCGGTGGCGGCGACTCGGCCATCGAAGAAGCCACGTTCCTCACCAAGTTCGCCTCCAAGGTGACGCTCATCCATCGACGTGATTCGCTGCGTGCCAGCAAGATCATGCAGGACCGAGCTCTCACCAACCCCAAGATCGAGATGCGTTGGAACAGTGCAGTGACCGATCTCATCGGTACCGATCAACTCGAGGGAATTCGGCTTCGCGACACCGTCACTGGTGTGGAGAGCACGATGGACGTGGCCGGTCTGTTCATCGCCATCGGACATCGCCCGAACACCGATGTGTTCTCCGGTGTGCTCGACATGGAAGACAGCGGCTATCTCATCACCCGGCCCGACTCCACGTACACCAATGTTCCGGGAGTGTTCGCGTGTGGTGACGTGAAGGATCACGTGTACCGGCAGGCGATCACTGCGGCCGGATCGGGCTGCATGGCAGCGATCGATGCCGAACGGTGGCTTGAAGCGCAGCACTGAGCGCCTCGCGATAACCTGACGTCCGACCGTTCCGGACAAAGGAATTCTCATGGCCGATGGCATCGTGACCCTCTCCAGCAGCACCTTCGACGAGACCGTGAATTCGGCGTCCACGGCCGTGGTCGTCGACTTCTGGGCCGAATGGTGCGGACCGTGCAAGATGATCGCCCCCATTCTCGGCGAGATCGCGCAGGAGAAGGCTGGTCAGGTCACGATCGCCAAGTTGAACGTCGACGATCACGGCGACATCGCCATGCGCTACAACGTCATGAGCATTCCGACCCTTCTCGTCTTCAAGGACGGAGAGTTGAAGAAGCGCCTGGTCGGCGCCAAGGGCAAGGGCCAACTCCTGCAGGAGCTGGAGGAATTCCTCGGCTGATGGTTCTCTCGCCCGGCGACACGGGCGAGGACGTCCGCCGACTTCAGCGTCAGCTCGGAGCGGCCGGCTTTCTCCCTGACAGCGGGATCGTTCTCGCCACCTACTGCTCGGCAACGACCGCGGCGGTGGCCTCGTTCCAGACCGATCGCGGCCTGGCGGTCACGGGTGTCTGTGACGACGACACCTGGCACGCACTCCTCGAAGCATCGTGGAGCCTCGGTGATCGTCCGCTGATGTTGCGATCCCCCAACTTGCGGGGCGATGACGTCGCCGAGTTGCAACGAGTGCTCTCTCGACTCGGATTCGATTGTGGGCGCATCGACGGCATCTTCGGGCCGCTGGCCGCCGCTGCCATTCGTGATTTTCAGGAGAATGCTGGGGTCGAGGCCGACGGAGTGTGTCGGGTCGACACCGTGTCCGCCCTGCGCATGTTGTCGCGACAAACCGGTGACGGGCCCGGAATCGCCGCCATTCGTGATCTGGACACCTTGCGACAAGGTCAGCCCCTCGAGACCACGCGAGTGGCCATCGGGCAGTTCGGGGGCCTCAGTTCGCTGACCCGGTCGCTCATGGCCTCGTTACGTGACCATGGAGCCATGCTCCTGCACACCGAGGACACCACCGCCGTCGCACAGGCCGCCCACGCCAATCTGTTCGGAGCCGATGTGTTCGTCGGTTTCGACGCGAGTCCGGATCGTTTGGCTCGAGTCGCGTATTACGCCGTGCCGGCCTTCGAATCAGCACGGGGTCGATCGCTCGCCCACTTGATCGAACGGCACCTTCGTGACGTGGTGGGTGGGGTCGAGGTCGCGGGCATGCGCCTACCCATCCTGCGGGAGACGAAGATGCCCGCCGTTCTGGTATCACTCGGTCCCGTCCAATCGATGGTCGACCGAGCCGACCGCATTGCCGAGGCCATTTTCCTGGCGTTGCTGGCGTGGTCGGCCTGATCACACGCCATCTGTGAACCTGTGAATACTCTCTGACCAGGTCAGATCGGTATTTTCCACTAAAAAACCCCGTTTATCAACAGAGTTATCCACAGGGTGTGTGAAACCCTCACGCGAGACATGAGGTTGATACTGGTTGTCGACACTGAACCGGTCATTCGCCGGGCGGACCATCCACCATCAAATGATACAACCGTTCCAAATCGTCGAGATCGGCGAACTCGATGGTCACGGTGCCTTTCTTGTTCGCCATCTTCACCGCCACCCGAGTGGCGAGATAATCACCCAACAAGTTCTCGAGTTCGAGCAACCCAGCCGGAGGCAAGGTTCGTCGCGGGCTGACTCCTCCACCGGTCGTCGCTCCCGATCGTGGCTCGCTGTCGCTCGACGAATCCCCACCACGATCACGGATGGCCTCTTCGACCGCGCGCACCGACCAGTGTTCGGTGGCGGCACGGCGAGCCAACTGTTCCTGAAAGGCGCGGTCAGGGGTTCCGAGCAGGGCTTTGGCGTGTCCTGCGCTCAATCGGCCATCGGCCAACAAGGCCTGCACCGCCGGGGGGAGGTTGAGAAGTCGCAGGGTGTTGGTGACGGCACTGCGACTCTTCCCGACGCGTTTGGCAACGTCGTCGTGAGTCAGGGCGAAGTCGTCGAGGAGCTGCTGGTAGGCCGATGCCTCTTCCAACGGGGACAGATCCTGACGATGAAGGTTCTCGACGAGTGCCTGTTCGACCGACGACATGTCGTCGGTCTCTTTGATGACCGCGGGAACGGTGACCAACCCGGCTCGCTGAGCGGCCCGCCAGCGGCGCTCGCCAGCAATGAGCTGGAACGATCCGTCCTCGAGACGGCGCACCAACAAGGGTTGCAGGACTCCGATCTCCTTGATGGACGCCGACAGGTCATTGAGGAGTTCCTCATCGAAATGAACACGAGGTTGATGAGGGTTCGGGACCAGATCCCGAACCGGAATCTCGACGAGCGACGGCCCGTCGGACGGCGGGGGCGTGACCGTACCCCCACCAGGGATCAGAGAATCAAGCCCCCGACCGAGCGCTCCGCGGCGAGATGCCACCGGCGACCTCCTTTGCGACGAGTCGATATGCGACCGCACCCTTCGAGGACGGGTCGTACACGTTGATGGGTTTGTGGTGTGACGGAGCCTCGGACAAACGGACATTGCGAGGGATGACCGTGTCACAGACCTTGTCGCCGAAATGTTCCCGGACTTCGGACACGACCTCGTTCGACAATTTGGCGCGCGCATCGAACATGACGCACACGATGGTGCTGACTTCGAGGTCGGTGTTCAGGTTCCGTTTGACCAGGTCGACGTTGCGCAACAACTGGCCCAAGCCTTCGAGGGCGTAGTACTCGCACTGAATCGGAACCAGGACCTCCCGAGCCGCCACCAGGGCGTTCACGGTCAAGAGGCCGAGGGACGGGGGACAGTCGATGATGACGAAGTCGAAATCGTCAAGGACGGAGTCGATGGCCTTCTTCAATCGAGTTTCCCGGGCCATGGCAGGGACGAGTTCGATTTCGGCACCGGCGAGATCGAGATTGGCCGGGGCGACGAAGAGATTGCGAACCGATGCCGGCTCGATGCAGTCGTCCATCGAGGCGTCATGCAGCATGACGTCGTACATCGAGGTGTCGACGCCGCGGGTATCGACGCCCACGCCAGAGGACGCGTTGCCCTGTGGATCGAGGTCGACGATCAGTGTGCGATATCCCAATTCGGCCAGGCAGGCACCCAGATTGACCGAGGTGGTGGTCTTCCCCACCCCACCTTTCTGGTTGGCCACGGCAATCACCCGAGGAAGGGCTCGAGCCGGGCGGGGGGATGCAGTGGGTGCGGAACTGTCGCTCATGGAACCGAAAACACCTCGTGACGGACGGGGATCGCCCGACATGTGGGCGTGGGCGAATCGTACCGGAGGGGTGGTCAACCCGGCAGGGGATTGCGATGTGTTTCCCGAAATGTTCCACGTGGAACATGTCGCGGGGGTTCCCGGTACCGGCACGGGAATGTTCCACGTGGAACATCGGAGGATCTGGGGGAGGCGGTGATGTTCCACGTGGAACATCACCAGTCACGGGGCGAGCGGGTTCCGGCGAAGCCGGGCGATACCAGCGACCACGTCTTCCAGGTGGAAGCCGTGTTGCGTCACGTCAGCGGCCAACCAGCGCTCTCCCGTCGACCCCGGAGGTTCACTGACCAGCAACACGCCTCCCGGATGAACGAGTGGGGCAACAAGTTCAGCGGTGTAGGCGGGGGGTCCGAAGCCACGGCTGGTGGCAACATCCCAGCGCCGACCGATGGCGATCGGGAGATCGGCCACATCACCGGCCCAGGCCTGAATCCGATCCCGAAGGCCCAGCCGCCCAATCAATCGAGCCACCAGGTCGACCCTCTTGGCTCGTCGGTCGACCAGCAGTCCTTCCAGATCGGCCCGGCCCACGGCCACGACCAGGCCAGGAATCCCGCCGCCCGAGCCAACATCGACAAAGGATCGGGCTGTCGCCGGGCAAGCGTCGACGAAGGCCCACGCTCGGTGAATCGCGTCGGGGAGAGATCCGGGGCCCAACATGCCGATGCGCTGGGCATCGCCCAGCGCATCGATCAAAGCTGTCAGTTGTTGTTCCGATGGTTGTGACATCGGCATCCCGTGACTCAGGCCGACGGGGTCGCGCCGTCCGCCGGAGCGATGATCACTCGGCGGTACGGGTCTTCGCCTTCGGAACGGGTCGAAATATCGGTCCGGCCAGTCAGGGCATCGTGAATGACCTTGCGGTCCGCCGACGGCATGGGTTCGAGGGCTCGTGCTGTACCACTCGACACCACTTCATCGGCTACCTGATTGACGAAGCGGCTGAGAGCCTCTTTCCGCTTGGCCCGGTAGCCACCCACATCAACGCGCAACCGGGTGTCATGATCACCCATCCGACGCTGGCTCACCACGCGGGCGATGTCCTGCACGGCCTGCAAGGTCGCACCGCGCGGGCCGACCAGCAGACCGAGGTCACCACCGTCGACCGCGACGTCGATCTCGTCGCCGTTGATCACCGTCGAGGTCTGGGCCTCGACGCCGAAGGCCGAGGTCAGACCCAACAAGAACTTTTCGGCTTCGCTCGCCACGGTGGCCGGGTCAGCGGCCGGACGGGGCTCTCGGGAATTGTCGTCACTCATCGATCGATCCTTCTCGCTGGATGATTTCTGGCCGTCACGGGGCCGACGCTCACGTGCCTCACCTTGCGGTCGGGCACCACCCTCGGAACGAGGCTTGTCGCTCCGACGCCGATCCCTGCGCTCCACCTTAGGCCGTGGTGTGCGGGGGCGAACTCGAGCCCGTACTCGGGCTTCGCCGCGGGTGCGACCGAACAGGCCGGCCTTGGGTTCTTCCAGAATGTCGAATTCGGCATCATCCTCGGCCACACCGAGTTGGTCGAGGGCAATACCTTTGGCTTCTTCGATTGTTCGTCCGGTGGTTTCCACCCACTGCATGGGACAACCTCACTTCTTGGTCGGGGGTTTGGGGTGCCGCGGCTTTCCACCGGGCTTGGGGCGATTCGAGGGAGTGGGACCGCTCTTGGTCCCCGACGAACCACCCTGAGATGCGCCGCCTCTGGCCGAGCTGTTCTTCGGCGGTGTGACCCTCTTGCTGATCGGGCGGCTGGCAGCCTGGTCCTGCTTGGCTTTGGCTGCCTCTTGCTTGAGTTGACCGAAGAGGCCGGAGCCTCCTCCGTCCTTCTTCGACATCTCGCGGGCCTGGGCACTGGCGGCTTGGGCCTGCTTGCCGAGGGAGTCATCGCCTTTGTAGAACCGGCGTGTCACGTAGGCCTGCTGGGCGATTCGCACCACGGTTTGGGCCATGTAGTAGATGACCAGACCGACCGGGAAGAAGATCTGGAACACACCGAAGACGACCGGCAGGTACTGCATGATCTTGGCCTGAGTCGCCGACATGGTCGGAGACACCGTTCGGGAGGCGATCATCCGCTGTTGCAGGTAATACATCCCCATCAGGGCAATCACGAGCAAGGCGTAGACGATTCCCTTGCCGGGGTCGTCCTGCAGGACTTCGATGGGCCGCAACGACAAATCGAGACCCCACGAGAGCATTTCCTTCTCGCCTTTGAGACTCGCGTACAGGTCGCTCGACTTCGAGATGTAGTCGGGGTCGATGAACCCGGCAGCGTCACGCGAGGTGAGGCCGTGGAGAACGCGGAACATGATGATGAAGATCGGCATCTGAGCCAGGAGAGGCAGACAGGAGGCCAACGGATTGACCTTGTGCTCCTGGTAGAGCTTCATCATCTCTTCGTTCATTTTCTGGCGATCGTTCCGGTATTGCTGCTGGATACGCCGCATTTCTGGCTGAACCCGCTGCATCTCGAGCATGCCCTTGGTGCTCTTCAGAGTGAGCGGAAAGATGAGCATCATCACGACGACGGCCACCAGAGAAATGGCCAGGATGTAGTTCGACGTGAACGAGTAGAACTGGCTGATCAGCCAGGCTGCTGCTTGGAACATGTCAGGTTGCCCTTCCAACGGGGTGAGATGAACACGAAGTGTGGTCGTGAGCACGCGCAGAGTGCTCAGGGACGGGATCGAAGCCCGACGGTCCGAACGGTCGACAGCGCATCAGGCGCCGTACCGCCAGCCAACTCCCGCGGGTTGCGCCATGAACGGTGACCGCCTCGCGGGCGTACTCCGAGCAGGACGGGAAGAACCGGCACGGTGAGGGGCGCCCTTCCCGGCCTCTCTGATAGCCGTCGATGGCCCACAGAAGGAACCGCTTCACGCGGCCGCTCCACCCAGACGAACCGCCAACCGTTCGATGGCGAAGGACAGATCGCGGTACGAGGGTTCCCCCTGCATGTTGCGGTCGAGTCCGAACAAGTACAGGCCCGGGGCCATCGGTGTGGAACGCAAAATGTCTCGAAGACGACGTCGAATCCGATTGCGGGTGACTGCCGAGCCAGCCGAACGGCCAATTGCGAACGCCACGCGGGGTGACCCACAGGAAGAATCGGGGAGCATCATGCACCACACCGCACCACTACGAACACGTGTTCCCTCCCGGCGTAAACGCTGGAAGTCGTGGCCGAGGTGGAGTCGGTCGATCAAGCCGAAAGACGGTGGCGGCCCTTGAGGCGACGTGCTTTCAGCACGGCCCGGCCGGCGCGGGTTGACATACGGGCGCGAAAGCCGTGCTTCATCGACCGGCGCTTCTTGTTCGGTTGGTACGTACGCTTCACGAAAGACTCCTCGAGTCCGCCCAGACAACGGGCGATGGCGGACAGTCGGCTCGAAACCGATGTATCGGCGCAGGCTACGGGCGTCGAACCGTCCAGGGCAACCCAAGCTGGTCAGGTTCATCAGATCCCCCCTTTTCTTCCACTATCCACAGCCTGCTATGGTCGCACTTCCCTGACCGCACGACGAGCCACGAATGTTGCTCGTCACAGTGATTCACCAGGTCAGGGGCATGAAACATTCGATGCTCGCCCGTCCACAAGTTGTGGATACGACTGTGGACGAAGGAGCACCGTCAGAGGGGAACCGCAGGTGGAGAGCCAGGAGAACATGTGGACAGCGGTGTCGCAGTTGCTGCGCGCTCAGGTCTCCGATGCCGTCTGGTACTCGACGTTCAACGACGTTCATGCCCTCCCGAGCGACGACCGCACGTTGCGTCTGGCCGTGCCGAGTGGAACTGTCCGCGACAAGATCCAGTCGCGTTATCTGGCTTTGGTGCTCGACGCTTTGTCAGAAGTCGGCGCCGGTCATCGCCAACTCGAAGTCGACGTGGTCGCCCCGGCCGATCAGACCCCGTCCCCGGCACCGTACGTCGAGTCGGCCCCGACGCCGAACGGAACCGTCACGGCAACCCTCACGCGCACGATGGTCGAGAGTCCAGCCGAGCGCGCCGGCCTCAACCCCCGGTACACCTTCGAGACCTTCGTTCGTGGAGCGTCGAACAGCTTCGCTCTCGCCGCAGCGCAACGGGTGGCCGAAACGCCGGCCCGGAGTTACAACCCGTTGTTCATCTACGGGTCGGCTGGGCTGGGCAAGACCCATCTCCTGCACGCCATCGGCCACTACGTCCTCCAGAATTACAGCCACTACCAGGTGCGATACATCACGACCGAGACGTTCCTCAACGAATACGTCGACGGAATCCGTAATGCATCGATCGCCAACTTCAAGCGCCGGTACCGCGATATCGACGTTCTGCTCATCGACGACATCCAGTTCATGGAGGGCAAAGAGGGACTCCAGGAAGAGTTCTTCCACACGTTCAATTCGCTGCACGGAGCCAACAAGCAGATCGTCATCTCCTCCGACCGAGTTCCCGACGCGATTCCGAACCTCGAGGAACGACTCATCGGTCGATTCCGTTGGGGCTTGATCACCGACGTTCAACCACCCGATCTCGAGACCCGTCTCGCGATTCTGCGCAACAAGGCCGAGCGGGAAGGGACCGAATTCCCATCCGACGTCCTCGAATTCATCGCATCGAAGGTGACCTCGAACATCCGTGAACTCGAAGGTGCTCTCATTCGCGTGAGTGCCTACGCCAGTCTCAATCGGGTCGACATGACCGTCCATCAAGCCGAACGTCTGCTGGAAGACCTCCTCACCGATCAGGCACCCAAGCACCGCACCGACGAGGAGTTGCTGGCCGAAATCGCCCGACTGCTCGGTTTCGGCGTCGATGCTTTGCGCGGCAAGAGTCGTCAGCGCCCCCTCGTCGCCGCGCGCCAGGAAGCGATGTACGTCTTCCGTGAACTCACCGACTTGTCGTATCCGGCCATTGCCCGACTCTTCGGCGGCCGCGACCACACCACCGTGATCCATGCCGTCGAGAAGATTCAGCGCCTCATGAAAGAACGCACCCAGACGTACGACCAGGTCACGATGCTCATCCGATCGTTGAAGTTGGGATGATGACGAAGTCCTGGACGTTGGGGATGACCGTGTGGACGCGCTGTGGTCGAGTGGGGGTGTCGACTGTGCACAACCTCGCGTTGTCCACTGCGACGCCGACGCACACCGCACGAGGTGTGGACGACTGTGGACGACTGCGCGCACCCGGAAACAAGTGTCACGCTGGTCGAAGGACACTTCGTCCACAATCCACAGGTCTTATTACTGTCATCAGTTCAGGACATCACCGCACGATGACGACAAGCACGGGGAGGAATCAGTCGTGAAGTTCCGATGTGAACGTGACGTCGTGGCCGAGGCATTCGGAGCGGCGAGTCGAGCCGCCACCGGACGGGCGACCAATCCGACGTTGTCGTGTCTGCGTCTGGTGTTGGCCGGTTCTCAGCTCCGTGTGACCGGAACCGACGGAGATCTCACCATCGAAGCGTCGGTCGACGTTGCCGGTGGATCCGATGGCGTTGCTCTCGTCCCGGCGAAATTGGCGAGTGAAGTCGTGCGCTCACTCCCCTCGGGTGCCGTCGAGATCGAAACCACTGGCGACAAAGTGTCGATCTCGGCCGGACGGGTGAACTTCTCCGTTCCGACCGGCGCCGAAGGCGATTTCCCCAAGTGGACCGGTTCGGTCGGGAGTGGTGTGTCGATTCCGGCCGCCGACCTGTCCGAAGCCCTCAAGCAAGTCGTTCGCGCCGCCAGTACCGACGACGCGCGTGGAGTTCTCACCGGGGTTCTGGTGACGAGCGTCGACGGAGTGTTGCGACTCGTCGCGACCGACTCGTATCGCTTGGCGATTCGTGACATCGCGGCGTCGGTGTTGCCCGACGGCTCCCGTTTCGTCGTGCCGGCCCGCGCCCTCAACGAGTTGCAGCGTCTTCTCGGTGCCGCCGAGACGGTGTCGATCGACATCACCGACAACGACGCGACGTTCACCATCGGGAACATGCGGCTCGTCACCCGACTCATCTCGGGAACCTTCGCCGATTATCAACGATTGATCCCGCCGAGCCCGCCGAACCAGTTGTTGATCTCTCGCGATGCGCTGCTCGAGGCGATCCGTCGCGTGAAGCTCGTCGCACGCGATCCGATCGGAACCCCCCTCAAGATTCGCATGTCGAGCGATGGTGCCACCTTGCGCATGGTGAGCCAGGACAGCGGTGAGGCCATCGAGAACATCGAAGCCGATCTGAAGGGCAATGAGATCGAGATGTCGTTCAACAACGAGTTGTTGGCCGCGGGGATCGATGCGTGTGCGACCGACATCGTGTCGATCCAGACGAGCGAGCCCGGCAAACTCGCGGTGATACGCCCGGTCGCCGACGGCGCTGTCGTCTCGTCCGACTACACGTATCTGCTCATGCCATTGCGAGCCTGATGTACATCGAGCAACTCGAGCTCGTCGACTTCCGCAACTATCACCAGGCCACGTTCGCGCTCACACCGGGCATCACCGCCGTCGTCGGACGCAATGCCCAAGGAAAGACCAATGTCGCCGAGGCGATGGCTTTTCTCGCCACCCTCGACAGTTTTCGACAGGTGCCACCGGCCGCATTGGTGCGTAACGGGAGCGAGGAAGCCTTCGTTCGAGCAACCGTTCGTCACAACGACGGACGCGAGTTGCTCGTCGAGGTCTCGATCCCTCGACAAGGTCGCATCACAGCGCAAGTGAATCGTCAGCGCCTCAATCGCACTCGTGATCTACTGGGAGTTCTCCGAGTCACGGTGTTCTCACCTGACGATCTCGAACTCGTGAAAGGCGCTCCATCCGAACGGCGTCGCTTTCTCGACGACACTGCCGTGTCGCTCGCGGTGAAGAACGACGCCCTTCGGCTCGACCTCGACCGGGTGTTGAAACAACGCAACACGTTGTTGCGCCAATGCAACGGTCGATTGACCGACGAGGTCGCGTTCTCCCTCGACGTATGGGACGAACGACTGGCGGCAGTCGCCGATCAGGTCGGACAGGTGAGGGCCACGCTGGTCGCCCAACTTCAACCGCGGGTCGACGAGGCGTACCAGCACATCGCCGGTCAGGCGACGGCCATCGGGCTGCGGTACGAACCGGAGTGGCGCCGGATGGGCATGGCCTCGGCTCTGGCCGCCTCGCGAACCGACGACGTGCGGCGGGGAGTGTCGACCGTCGGACCTCACCGCGACGATCTCGATCTGACGATCGGGACCATGCCGGCCCGGACCCACGCCAGCCAAGGGGAGATGCGGTCGTTGGCGCTCGCGATGCGGCTGGCCGCCCACCGACTGGTAACCGATGCAACCGACATGGCCCCGTTGCTCGTCCTCGACGACGTTCTGAGTGAACTGGATCCCGACCGGTGCCGAGCCCTCCTCGAGCACCTTCCCGACGGGCAGGTGGTCATCACGACGGCCAGTCCGCTCCCGGAGGCCGCCCGACCCGACCGGATTCTGCGGATCGACGCAGGAGCGGTCGTCTCGTGAGTCGCGACCCGCGACCCGTGTCGGAGTCGATGGATCGGCTCTTGTCATCGTTGCGTGGCGGAGACCGGGCGACCACGGTGTCGGTGTTCTCCCGTTGGACCGAACTGGTGGGTGATCAGATCGCGGCCCACTGTCGACCCCTCAAGTTGGACGGGGGAGTGCTGGTCGTCGAAGTCGACGATCCGGCCTGGGCGACCCAGATGAAATTCCTTCATTCCGAGGTCATCGAGCGCCTGCGCGCCGGGGGTGGAATGGCGGTCGAACGACTCGACATCACGGTCGCTCGGCGACGCTGACGACACACCTTTTCAGGGGTACGTTTTCCCTGCTCAGAGGGCCTGTTTTGCCACGATTTCCGATGCCCCATGAGGTAGAATTTTCGACGTTGCTCCGGCCCGTTCTCGCCCCGTCGCGACCCCCGTCGCTCACAGTGTCGAAAACCCGCCATCCCCACATCTGAGGTATCCGTGACCAGCAAGAGTTCGACCCCCTCCGCCGATTACGGCGCGAAAGACATTCAGGTTCTCGAGGGGTTGGACCCGGTTCGTAAGCGACCCGGTATGTACATCGGATCCACCGGACTTGCCGGACTTCACCACCTGATCTGGGAAGTCGTCGACAACTCGGTCGACGAAGCAATGGCCGGTTTTTGTACCCGCATCGGAGTGACTCTTCTGGAGGACGGCGGCTGTCAGGTCGACGACAACGGTCGCGGCATCCCGGTCGATCCGTATCCGTCGGGACCCCACAAGGGCAAGAGTGCCGCCGAAGTGGTCCTCACCGTGTTGCACGCCGGTGGCAAGTTCGGTGGCGAGGGGTACAAGGTGTCGGGCGGACTCCACGGTGTGGGCGTGTCGGTCGTGAACGCTCTGTCGAGTCGTCTCACCATCGAGATCGATCGCGACGGCCAGCGCTACGAGCAGGAGTTCAAGAACGGCGGAAAGCCCCAGGGCAAGTTGGGTGCCACCGGCTCGACCCCGGCTCGTGGCCGCAAGACCGGAACGACGGTGTCGTTCTGGCCCGACCCGACCATTTTCGCGTCGGAAGGCACCGAATTCGTGGCGCGCACGGTGCTCGAACGTCTGCAGACCATGGCCTTCCTAAACCGCGGCCTCGAGATCGCTTTCAAGGACGAGCGCCCCGGCAAAGAACAAGAGGTCACGTTCCAGTACAAGGGCGGCATCGTCGACTTCGTGAAGCACCTCAATCAGTCGAAGGAAGCTCTCTTCTCGAAAGTCGCGCACTACGAGGACGAAGAAGAGGGTCAGACCCTCGACATCGCGATGCAGTGGAACACCGGGTACCACGAAGGAATTCATGGATACGCCAACGGCATCAGCACCACCGAAGGCGGTATGCACGTCGAAGGCTTCAAGACCGCCCTCACGAGTGTGGTCAACAAGTACGCACGCTCACGCAACCTGTTGAAGGAAAAGGACGACAACCTGCTCGGCGAAGACATTCGTGAGGGCATCACCGCCATCGTGTCGGTGAAGTTGTCCGAGCCTCAGTTCGAAGGTCAGACCAAAGCCAAGCTCGGCAACGTCTCGATGCGATCGTTCGTGCAGAAGGCGACCAACGAACGACTCACCGAATGGCTCGACGAGAATCCGACCGAAGCCAACAAGATCGTGAAGAAGGCTCAGGCGGCGGCCCAGGCTCGCGTCGCTGCGAAGAACGCTCGCAACGCGGTTCGACGCAAGACAGCGCTCAGCGGTGCTGGAATGCCCGACAAGTTGAAGGACTGCACGAGTGGCAATCCCGAGGAGAGCGAGATCTTCATCGTCGAAGGTGACTCGGCTGGAGGTACGGCCCTCGACGCTCGTGATCCGCGCACGCAGGCCATCCTGCCGATCCGCGGCAAGATCCTCAATGTCGAACGCGCTCGTCTCGACAAGATGTTGAAGAACGCCGAGGTGACCGCACTCGTGACGGCGATCGGTGGCGGTGTGGGCGACGAATTCGACTCGGCGAAGTCGCGTTACCACAAGATCATCATCCTGGCCGATGCCGACGTGGACGGCAGCCACATCCGCACCTTGCTGCTCACGTTCTTCTTTCGGCAGATGCGCCCACTCGTGGAGGCCGGTTACGTGTACATCGCGCAGCCGCCGCTGTACTCCACCGAGATCGGCAAGGAAAAGATCTATTTGAAGGACGATCTCGCCAAGAGCCGTTTCCTCGACGAACACCCCAACCACAAGAAGGAATTCCAGCGACTGAAAGGTCTCGGTGAAATGGACTGGGAGGAGTTGCGCTCCACCACCATGGAAGCCGGATCGCGCACACTGCTGCAGGTCACCGTCGAAGAGGCCGCGTTGGCCGACGAGATCATGGGTGTGCTCATGGGCGACGACGTCGAGAGCCGTAAGCACTTCATTCAGACCAACGCCAAGGACGTGAGGTTCCTCGATATCTGATGGCATCCAAGAAGACACCCCCGCCCGCCGCCGATGGCGCCACCCCCGAAGAACCGATCATCCCCGTGCAACCCGTCGCGTTGCAGGACGAGATGGAGCGTTCGTTCCTCGACTACGCGATGTCGGTCATCATGTCGCGTGCTCTGCCCGACGTTCGCGACGGACTCAAGCCGGTGCACCGCCGCATCATCTGGGACATGGAGGAACAGGGTTTCCGCCCTGACCGTCCGTTCGTGAAGTCGGCCCGTGTCTCGGGCGACACGATGGCCAAGTACCACCCGCACGGTGACAGCGCGATCTACGACGCGTTGGTGCGCATGGCTCAGCCGTTCTCGCTGCGGCATCCGCTCATCGATTTCCACGGCAACTACGGATCACCCGACTTCGGTCCGGCCGCGAGTCGTTACACCGAATGTCGCCTTCACCCACTGGCGATGCAGTTGCTGGCCGACATCGACGAAGACACGGTCGACATGGTGGCCACGTACGACGGCAGCCGTGAAGAACCCACCGTGCTTCCCGCTCGATTCCCGAACCTGTTGGTGAACGGCAGCCAAGGCATCGCCGTGGGCATGGCGACCAACATTCCGCCGCACAATCTGGGTGAAGTGATCGACGCATGTGTGCACATGCTGTTCACACCTGATGCGACGTCCGACGATCTCATGGAGTTCGTGAAAGGTCCCGACTTTCCGACCGGAGGGTCGATCCTCGGTCGAGCCGGAATCATGGATGCCTACCGAACGGGGCGCGGCAGCATCAAGATGCGCGCCACGGCCACGATCGAGGAGACCAAGCGTGGCGGCATGCAGATCGTCGTCACCCAGTTGCCGTATCAGACGAGTTGTTCGGCGATCGCCGGACGTATTCAGGAACTCGTCGACGCCGGCGAGATCGACGGCATCGCCGACGTGAACGACGGTTCGTCGGGTGGCAAGACCAATCTGATGATCGCGCTGAAGCGCGACGCCAACGCCAACGTGGTGCTCAACAACTTGTTCAAACTCACGCAGTTGCAGACGAGTTTCGGTGTGAACATGGTGGCTCTCGTCGACGGCGTACCGCGCCAGCTCACCCTTGCCGACGCGATCAAGGGTTACCTCCGCCATCAGGTCGAGGTCCTCACTCGTCGGACGCAGTTCCGCCTCGACAAGGCGCAACGCCGCGCCCACTTGCTCGAAGGCCGAATCAAGGCCCTCAATGTCATCGATGCGATCATCAAGTTGATCCGCGAGAGCGAAGACGCGCCGAGCGCCAAGACGCAGCTCATGGCCAAGCCGTACGAGTTCTCGGAAGTTCAGGCCATCGACATCCTCGACATGCAACTGCGTCAGCTCACTCGATTGTCGCGTATCGACCTCGAATCCGAGATCGCCGAACTCACCCAACGCATCGCCGACCTGCAGTCGATCCTGGCCGACGACGTGAAGTTGCGCACGGTGATCAAGGATGAACTGCTCGCGATTAGAGAAGAGTTCGCCACCCCACGTGTGTGCCCGATCGCCCTCGACGCCGGTGAGATGAGCCTCGAAGATCTGGTCGACGACACCGAGCTGGTGGTCGTGATGACCGAGGCCCAGTACGTGAAGTCGGTGCACGCGTCGAACTTCAAGACGCAAGGTCGCGGTGGCAAGGGTGTCACCGGAGCCAAGTTGAAGGCCGATGACATCGTGAAGCACGTCATCTTCACGACGGCTCACGCCTACCTGCTGTTCTTCTCGAACCGGGGCAAGGTGTACCGCCTTCGAGCACACGATCTTCCTGAGCGCGAGCGAGCGGCCAAGGGCGTTCCGATCGTGAACCTGTTGCCCCTGCAGGCCGGGGAGACGATCGAAGCGATCATCGACACCCGCGACTTCGCCGCCGAACGGTACCTGTTCTTCGCGACTCGCGATGGTGTGGTGAAGAAGACCCCGTTCAACGAATACGACAAGGCTCGTCGTGACGGCTTCATCGCCCTCAACTTGCGTGAAGGAGACGAACTCGTCCGCGTGATCGAGACGTCCGGATCCGATGACATCTTCATGGTGGCGCGGTCGGGGATGACCATTCGTTTCTCCGAATCGGAAGTTCGTGCCATGGGTCGTGCCGCGGCCGGTGTGCGCGGGATGAAGTTGCGCACGGGCGACAAAGTCGTGAGCGTCGACGTGGCTCGCGACGAGGCGGCGATCCTGATGATCACCGAGGCCGGATACGGCAAACGAACGCAACTCGACAAGTACAACCGACAGGGTCGTGGCGGCATCGGTGTCCGCGGTATCCAGATCAAGGAGAAGAAGGGCTACGTCGTGTCGGCTTTCATGGCCGGGATCGACGACGAGATCGTGGCCGTCACCTCGGGTGGGGCCACGATCCGCACTCAGGTGCGCTCCATTTCCTCGCAGGGTCGTACCGCGACGGGAGTTCGGGTCATGTCGGTGGAGGACGGCCAAACCGTCTCGTCGGTCGCGCTCATCATCGCTCACGACGACGAGGAGTGACTCGGCCACGCGACTCGGGTCAGATCGGTGTCCTGGTCGTCGCCGCGGCAGCGATCATCATGGCCGCCATCCAAGGATCGGTTCGATTCGGTGATGCTCTCGTCGATACGGCGCGTGCGCAGAGCGTGGCCGATGCGGTGGCGCTCGCGGTCGCGTCCGACCGTTCCGATGTGGTCGACGACCTCACCCGAGGATCAGGAATCGTCGTTCAGCACATCGACGAACGGGCCGACGTGACCGTTCGGGTCAGCGTCGATGGCCGGGCAGCGGTTGCTCGCGCGGCATCCACGGACTGACGGAATCTTCTACGCTGACCTCGTGACCGAGACTCGCGATCCATTCTTCATCGTGCCGGCTGTCCAGCCGGACGAGGACGCCTCGTCGTCGTCACCGCAGAAGCCGTCACCGGCGCCGGGCCGTGAGCCGCTGATTCGCCGTCGCGTGCGGCGCGTCCGGCGAACCACCCGCACGCTGCGTTACGTCGATCCGTGGAGCGTTTTGCGAGTGTCGGCCATGTTCCATGTGGTGCTGTACGTCATCCTCCTCATCACCGGCGTGTTGCTGTGGAACGTGGCCAACACCACCGGAACCGTCGACAACGTCGAACGATTCATGGAGAGTTTCGGGTGGGAGTCGTTCGAATTCGACGGCGGGGAGATCTTCCACCAGGCCTGGGTTCTCGGACTATTCCTCGTCGTCGGTCTGACCGGGCTGGCGGTTCTCGTGGCCGTGACCTTCAACCTGATCACCGATGTGGTGGGCGGGGTGCGGGTCACCGTGTTGGAGGACGTCATCGACGAGGGGGAGTCGGCACCGAGCCCCGAACGGGGTGGGTCGGGTTCCTGGTTGAGGACTCGGCGAACCGACCGATAGGGTGACCCGTCGCTGGGGCTATAGCTCAGTCGGTTAGAGCGCATCCCTGATAAGGATGAGGTCACAAGTTCGATTCTTGTTAGCCCCACCAGCAACTTCATCCCACCGGTGTCCTGCCCCGGTGTTCTGGTGAGGATTTTTCACCACATAGGTGAAGTCCCCGCACCAGATTCGGGGTGTCGCCCCGAGCGGCCGTTTTCTGGTGAGACATTTCGACCTATGCGGTGAAAAATCCTCACCAGAACACCGGGGTCGGGACGGGTTCAGCGTCGGTAAGTTCGTGGCATGAAGATGTTGCGACGAGCCATTGCTGCCATGTCGATCGCCGGACTCATGGCCGCCGGGCTCCGTCTTCGCGGTCGTGGTGGTGTGCCGCCGCAGCGTGGCGGCTGGCGCGAGTTGTCCCGGCCTCGCTCGTGACACCACCGTCCTCTGCTCCGATCGGGGTGATCGGACTCGGTGCCGTCGGATCCCGTGTCGCCCGTCAGATCGTTCAGTCCGGTCGTTCGGTCGTGGTGCACGACGTCGACCCCAGTGCGGCGATCTCGGTGCGAGGCCTCGACCGCTGCACCGTTGCCGGGTCGATCGATGCGTTCTCCGATACGTCGTGCGGGGCCGTCGTCCTCTGCACACCGGCACCGCAGGTCTCGCTGGCGACAACCTTTCTCGATCGCGGTCTCGACGTCGTCACCACCGCCGACGATCCAGACGACGTCCACGAACTCATCGCCCTCGATGGACGAGCTCGGCACGAAGGGATACGGCTCGTCGTGGGGGCAGCCGCGAGCCCCGGTATGTCGGGCCTTCTCGCCGCCGAACTCGCCCTTCGTTTCGACACCGTCGACGAGATCCACGTGGCGTTCCATGGAACGGGTGGGCCATCGTGTGCGCGTCAGCATCACCGCGCACTCGGGGGAGACGCCCTCGGGTGGCATGACGACGAGTGGATCGAACGCCCCGGCGGAAGCGGGCGCGAACTCCTGTGGTTCCCCGAACCGATCGGAGGAAAGGATTGTTATCGCGCCGAACTCGCCGATCCGATCGTGTTGAAACGGGCCTTCGGTCACGTTTCGCGCATCAGTGCACGTGTGTCGGCGACACGACGTGATCGTTTGACCGCACGACTTCCGATGATGTCGCCCCCTCATGCCGAGGGTGGACTCGGCGGACTACGTGTGGAAGTACGAGGTTCTCGGGACGGTCAGCGTGTCACCGAAGTCGCCGGCATCGCTGAACGTACAGCGATCATCGCCGCTGCCGTGGCGGCATCGGTGGCCGATCAACTCACCACCCGATCGATCGATGCCGTGGGTGCGATCACACTCGGTGATGGACGACTCGATGACGTCGACCTGGTGACAGCCGTCATCGAACGCGGCGTGACGGTGTTCGAGTACGTCGGTGTCACCGTTTGAGGCATCTCCGCGCGTCGACCCTTGTACATTCTCGGTATGAGCGGCAACCACCAGCGTCGTGATGTGCACGATGTGGCATCCGAACGTCTGACCGCGATCGATCAGCGGTATTCGCCCGGTCGACGTCGGCTCGTCGAGGTGCTCGCCAAGGCCGCTCATCCTCTCGTCACCACCGAAATCTCGGCAGCGACCGATGACCTGCCCCAGAGTTCGGTCTATCGAAACCTGTCGATTCTCGAAGAGGCCGGTGTGGTCGTGAAGGTTCTGACGACGGGAGAACGTTCCGCTTTCGAACTCGCCGAAGACCTGAAAGGTCACCACCACCATGTGGTGTGTGTGGATTGCGGTCGGGTGATCGATGTCGATGTGCCCGACGAGGTGGAGAAACTTCTCTCCGACGGCATGAGCACTTTGGTCGCCAAGGAGGGATTCACCCTCGTCGGGCATCGACTCGACCTCCTCGGTCGATGCGATCAGTGTTCGCGGTCGAGCCGGGCCGAAAGTTTCTCGACCAGCTCGGTCAAGTGATCGACCTTCTTCTGTAGTTCGTCGAGATCGACGATGTCCCGCACGTCCGTGGTCGTGGCGACGTCGGTCAGAGACAGACGCACACTCGCGATCTCGCGAGCGAGGAACTCCGTGTCGGCCTGAGTGCGCTCGGCGACTTTTCGATCGTGATCGGACTGCGCACGATCACGGGCCTCCTGTCGATTCTGCGCCAGCAGGATCAATGGCGCCGCGTATGACGCCTGCAGACTGAGAATGAGGGTGAGCAACACGAGACCACGACCCCAGGGGTCGAAAGTCCACGATTCGGGAACGACGAGGTTGTAACCGATCCAGGCGACGATCACGAACGACTGCACGACGAGGAACCGTGCGGTACCGAGAGTGCGGGCGATCGACTCGGAGAATTGGCCGAAGGCTTCCGGGTCGTAATGGACTCCGATTCGCCGCCGCTGACGGGGAATCTCCAGACGTGTTTTGGCCTTCATGACACCTCCTCGTGATCGGATCGTGGTCGAGCGAAAAATTGGTTTCAGTGCGAGATCGACGTCGTCTGCTGACGCCGTCGTTGTCTCCAGCCGGTCGGCAACGTGCGGTCGAGAACGTCGTCGATCGTGATGGCCCCGAGGAGACGCCCCGCCTCGTCGCACACACCGATCGACAGCATGTTGTAGGAAGCGAGACGCTCGGCGACCTCGCGGTCGCTGATGTCGGGAGTGACGGTGGGCTCGGTTTCGAGGCACTGACCGAGTTCCATACCCGGTGCTTCGCGCAGAAGCCTCTGGAAGTGAACCACACCGAGGTATTTGCCGGTGGGTGATTTGTAAGGCGGACGGCACACGAACACCTGCGCGGCGATCGACACCAGCCACTCGGGGTCGCGTAACTGAGCGAGAGCTTCGGCGACGGTCGAGGTCGGGCCGAGGACGATGATCTCGGGAGTCATCAGACCACCCGCTGTTCCTTCTTCGTAGGCGAGCAGCCGACGCATCATGTCGGCGTCTTCGTCGTCCATGGCGTCGAGAATCTTGGCGCGCTGGTCGCCGGGCATCTCGGCGAGGAGGTCGGCCAGGTCGTCGACCTCCATCTCGTCGAGCACAGCGAGCAGACGATCCATGTCGAGACCTTCGATCAGATTGACCTGTTCGGACTCGGGCAACTCCTCGAGGACATCGGCGAGGCGGTCGTCGTCCATCGCCTCGGCCAACTGACGACGTTGATGGAGCGGCATCGATCGAACGACAGCGGCGACGTCAGTCGGGTGCATGTCGTGCAGGCGGGCTGCCTCAGCGGCCATCTCGGTCGTGGCCGCGAACAGAGCAGCGACTTCGACCCATTCGACGAGTCGATGCGTCGGACGGCGCCGAAGTGCGGTGCGCTTGGCCAGGCGTACTTGTGCCACTTCCCAACCACCCGATTTGGAATCGAGGCGTTCGCGCAAGGCGACGTCGGCGACGGTCTCACCGTTGACGCGCCGATCGATCACATCACGACCGAGAAGTCGTTCACCCTTCTTGACCTTGAACGGGTTGAGATCGATGTCCCAGGAACGCAGCCGGACGCCGACATCGCTGATCTCGCCGACTTTGCCGGCGTTGACGAAGATTCGACGTCGCTGACTCGAGGCAGTGAAACCCACCACACGTGGCGACGTACCGGAGCGACCGGGGACCACGACCACGTCGTCGACGCGGCCGATGCTGGCTCCACCGGCATCGAGCAACGGCAGCCGCATGATGCGGAATGCGTAGATCAGATCGCCGGCCATGCCGGCAGGCTACCGATGGGGTCAGGACGTACGGTGCACGATGTCGCGGGCGACGGCGCCGTAGCGATCGAAGCGTTCGGGGTCGCGTCCTGCGTTGTAGAGGACCAACCGATCCGCGATACCTCCGTACCGGGCGATCAGTTCGTCGGCGAGTTGGTCCCAGGTCGCCTCGGTCGTGAAGACGGAGAGATGGTCGTCGGAGATCTGGGCCGCCATCCCGGCGAAGTCGCCGGCCTTTTGTTTCTCGCGAATGCGAGCCGTCGTTCCGTCGAAGCCCGCCTCGTCCCAGATGAATGCGTAGTTGGGAGTGCTGCCGTAGAAGCTCAACATGGCGCGGAGGTGTTCCCGCTCGGCGTGACGCTCCGCGTCGGTGTCACCCACGATGGTCATCACCGGGACGATGATCGACACATCGGATGCCGAGCGACCCGCCGACGCTGCTCCCGCTGCGACCCGGGGAATCACGTGGCGCTGGAGGTAACCGGGCTCACCGATCGGATGCACGTGCACTCCGTCGGCGACCTCTCCGGCCATGTTCAACATCCACGGATTGACCGCGGCGATGTCGACCTTGGGGTCGGGTGCGTCGATCGGACCGGGACTCCATTGCGGTGTGATGAAGTCGAGATCGTAGAAGTCGCCGTGGTGGTCGAGGGTGCCGGTCCGAAACGCCGTGAAGCACGCCTTCACGGCCAGTACGTAATCGCGCAGACGGGGACCCGGACGCTCGAACTCGACGCCATAGCGGCGCACCACATGAGTCTTCACTTGAGTGCCGAGACCGAGTCGGAATCGACCTCCTGATGCTTCCTGGAGCTCCCAGGCAGTGGCCGCGGTGATGAAGGGACTCCGAGGAAACGCCACCGCGACTCCGGTGGACAGTTCCAATCCGGGAGCTGCGATCGCGGCGGCGCCCACGTTGAGGAACGCGGTGCGGCCGGCCTCGGTGAAGAGCAGACCCGAGAAGCCGGCACTCTGCGCTCGCCGAGCGTGATCACCAGTCGTGGTGAGGGGGAGCGGTGTGGTCATGACGTCGACGTGCACGACCGCAGAGTAGATCGTCGAACTCGTACCGGTGTGATCGATCAGGTCGCCGACACCTCCTGTGTAAGGTCGCTCCGTGCCCGACACGTTGCCCCTCGTTCCGGAAACCTTCTCGGTGTGCCCGCGTTGCGCGGCAACACACGACGGCCGTTTCTACGGTCCGTGCGAATCGTGTCGGGCCGAACTGCGGGCGACATTGGGAAACGACGGGCGTGATGTCGAGGTCGCGGAATACGTGCCGAAGATGAACGTCACGCCCAACGCCGTGGCGTTGAAGGACGACTGACGTTTCTCGCGTCGATCACTCGCCGGCGGTGGCCGGGAGTTGGTCGTCGCGAACTCCGCCACCGGGACGGAAGGTCGAGCCGCGATCGTCGTCGCCCTTTTGCATGTTCTGCATCATGGTGACCAACTCGGCCGAGGCCCGTTCATCGGCCATGATCTTCTGCATCACGGCTGCACCGGCGCCGGCCATGAGAGTGGCCTGATTGTCGTTCAGGAACTTCATCGACGCGCGCTGGCGCTCGGTCGTGCGGTTGACTTCAGGAATCACGTATCGCGCGACCAGGTCCCACGAACGCTTGGTGTTCTCTCGATTGGCCCAGTCGTGGGCGAAGCCGAGGACGACGCCGAAACCTCCGGTGATGTTCTGCAGGTTGCGGATCGCCGCGACGAGATCGTCGGGAGTGCCGATGATCGCCGTACCTCCGGCAGTGATCTGTTCGAGGAGTTCCCACTTGTCGTCGACGTGTTGTGCACCCGGTCGACCCAATGTCCAGACGTTGTATTCGTTGTGCCAACGCTGCAGCCCATCGACGGCCTCGTGGCGCGCTTGCTCGCGCGTTTCGGCGATGTGCCAGCTCATCATGACGCGCCAGTTCTTTCGATCCACCGTCTGGCCGTGTTTGGTCGCTGACTCCTCGGCGAAACTCCACTGAGTGGGGAGTGCGGCGAGTCCGGCAGTGCTGTTCGATGCGATCGACAGCACACCGCAGCCGTACTTGCCGGCCAGCTGCATTCCGGAGGGTGACAACGTCGATGCGGTGGTGATCGGCATGTCGTCCTGGACCGGGAGAAGTTGGAGTTGCGCGTCACGCAACGTGAACCAATCGCTCTCGTGGCTGAATCGGTCCTCGCCACGAAGAAGTCGCGTGATGACACCGAGGGCCTCGTCCTGACGGTCGCGTTGAACGAGAGGATCGATACCGAGTGTCCAGGCGTCACTCGGGAGAGCTCCCGGGCCGGTACCGAACATGGCTCGACCCTTGGTCATGTGATCGAGCTGGACGATGCGCTGGGCGACGTTGAACGGATGGTGGTAGGGCAGTGAGACGACACCGGTCCCGAGGCGGATGTGTGAGGTGCGCTGGCCGGCGGCGGCGAGGAACATCTCGGGTGAGGCGATCATCTCCCAGCCACTCGAATGGTGCTCGCCGCACCAGAACTCGTCGAAGCCGAGGTGGTCGAGATGGGCCGCGAATTCGATGTCGCTCTGGAACTGGAGCGTGGGGTTCTCGCCGACCGGATGGTGTGGGGCGAGGAAGGTGCCGAACTCCAGCCGGGGCGGGCGACCACCGGGGAGACCATGGGTTGACGTCATGGAAAGAACAGTAGGTCTGCGGGTTCCTCGGTTCGTCAGCGAGCGTTCCGGCGGGCGGTTTGGCTAGTGTGAGGTGGCCCTTCGGGGACGTAGCTCAGATGGCTAGAGCACCTGCTTTGCAAGCAGGGGGTCGTGGGTTCGATTCCCATCGTCTCCACCACAATTCACCCACTCTGTAGCGCTCGCTACCGCTGGGGGTCACCTGCGCGACAGAGTGGGTGAAATTCGATGGTTGAAGTGGGTTCGAATATTTGGTCAGATGGGGGTGGCTGTCCCGACGGGGCGGCGCTTCGGAAGGACCTTCACATGACCCGTTTGTCTGCTCAGCGTTTCTCCCCCCGCCGTCGTGTCGGCGCCGGCCTCCTCGTTCTCGGCCTGACCGCCGGACTGGTCGCCTGTGGGGGCGATGACTCGGCATCGAGCGATCTGAGCCGGGAGGATCTGCTCGCCATCCTCGAAGCCGCCCAGGTCGACCGTGCCCTCGCTGAGTCGCTGACCGACGAGCAGTTGACCGAGGCCATCGACCAGATCTTCGCCGAACTCGACAACCTGCCCGCCCCGGAGACGGTGGCCCCCGAACTCCCCGACGTGACCGCCGGTGGTGAACCCGCGACCCCCTCGGCGCCCGCAGCACCGGCCGGCACCCCGGAAGCATCTGTGGCTCCCGAAGCGACATCGGCTCCCGATGAGACAGCAGCTCCCGAGGCCGACGGGGATAGTGGCGTCGTGGGTCCCGGTGTGGTGATCACCCTCCCAGGTATCACGATTCCGATCGGAAACATCGGGCAATTGGCATCGACCTTGGGCGTGAAAGATCTCAGCGTCAGCGAACAGACGAAGTTCAACCGCATCAACATCACGGCGACGGAGTTCGGGTTCGGGTCCACTGAGCTCGAGGGAGTCGACGTCACGGTGAACACATCCGGCGTGACGAAGAATTACTCGGCTCGCCGGAGTTCGAACACGTCCACGACCGAATCAGTGTGGTTCATCGAGGTGTCACCGTGGACGGAGACCGCCCGTGTGACGGTGACGGTCAGGGATTCGCGCGGCGAAGCGGCCGGCCGGTCCTTCATCCTCAATCCCTGAGGCCGGGTGATCCCCACGACTCTCGTACGCTGAGTCGTCATGGATTGGATCTCCGACCCCACCGCGTGGAGTGCCCTGGCGGCCCTCCTCACTCTCGAAATCGTGCTCGGAGTCGACAACGTCGTCTTCATCTCGATTCTTGCCTCGAAACTTCCTGCCGAGGACCAGGATCGTGCCCGTCGCACCGGTCTGCTGGCCGCGGGCGGCATGCGAGTTCTCTTGTTGCTCGGAGTCGGGTGGATCATCACGTTGAAGAAGGAGCTGTTCTCGATCGGATCGGTCGGCTTCAGCGGGAAGGAACTGATCCTCCTCGCTGGTGGCCTTTTCCTTATCTACAAGGCCACCAAGGAGATCCACCACAAGCTCGAGGCCGACGAAGGCGAACAGTCGGCCAAGGTTGCGCCGACTTTCGGTGCCGTGATCGCTCAGGTCATGATTCTCGATCTGGTCTTCTCGATCGACTCGGTCATCACCGCGGTGGGTATGACCACTTACGTGTGGGTGATGGTCATCTCGATCGTCACTGCCGTGATCATCATGCTCTTCGCGTCGAAGGGGATCTACAGATTCGTGAATGCCCATCCGTCGGTGAAGATGCTCGCACTCGCCTTCCTCTTGCTGATCGGGACCACGCTCATCGCCGAAGGGTTCGGCCAGAAGATCCCGAAGGGCTACATCTATGCGGCGATGGCTTTCTCGGTGTTCGTCGAGGTGCTCAACATCGGAACTCGACGCAAGGCCAAGGCCATCGAGCCCGTTCACCTGCGCGAACCGATCGTTCCCACCTGAGATCGGCCCCAAAGGTCACGCTCGCTTCGCACGACGGACGGACTGGCGTCACCGCTCGTTCACCTGAGATCCCTACCTTTCGATCGTCGTTCGGAAGGAGCTGTCGTGAAGATTCGCGTGATTGGTGCATTCCTCGTCGCCGTGATGGTGGCGCTCTGGCTCGGTACTCCATCCCAAGCCGATGCCGAGATGGAGCTCGTGGCCATCGGAACTTTCGACAGCGGTGCTGGCGAAGGTGGTTCGGAGATCGCCAAGTACGACGGATGGACCCGTCAACTGTTCATCACCAACGGCGCCGAAGATCGCATCGATGTCGTGGATGTTCGCAATCCCGCGAAGATGTCGCTCGTTCGTTCGATCGATCTGACCGAATTCGGCCCGTCGATCACGAGCGTCGATGTCGTGAAGGGAATGGGAGTTGCCGCGGTGGCTGCGTCGCCTGCCACCGAACCCGGCACTGTGGTGTTCTTCAGCCCGTCGACGGGCAAGGTTCTGTACAGCCGCGAGGTGGGCTCGCTCCCCGACATGGTCACCTTCGCCGGGAATGGCTCAGCAGTCCTCGTGGCGAACGAGGGCGAGCCACGATGCATCACCGCAGCCGGAGAGCCCACCAGCGATCCGACCCAGGCCGTCAATCCTCGAGGCTCGGTGAGCGTGATCAAGATCTCCAACGGTGTGCCTGGTCGAGCGACCAACATCGGGTTCACAGCGCTCGACGCATCGACCACCGATCTGCAAGCTGATGGTGTTCGTGTACCGATCTGGCCGGGAGCGACACCGTCGCAAGACATGGAACCCGAATACATCACCGTGTCCGGCCGCTACGCCTACGTCACTCTTCAGGAAGCGAACTCGGTCGCCATCATCGACTGGGCCTCGGCGAAGTTGGTCGGCGTGAAAGGTCTTGGACTGAAGTCGTGGGACGGCAGCTTCCTCGGATTCGATGCGAGTGACAAGGACAAGGCGTACAACACGGCCAAGTGGCCCGTGAAGAACATGTACATGCCCGATGCCATCGCATCGATGACCGTCAAGGGTACGACCTACCTCGTCACGGCGAACGAAGGTGACGGAGTCGAATATTTCGCCGGCCCCGTCTCCGATGACGACGAACAGGACCTCTGCTACTCGGATGAAACGCGTGTGAAGGACCTCGATCTCGACAGTGCCTTCTTCGCTGATGATGTCACCGACTCCGAACTCATGGGACGGCTGAAGGTGACGACTTCATATCCGAGCGTGAAGGGCGCCAATGGCTATACGTCGCTCGCCGCGTATGGCGGCCGTTCTTTCACGGTGTGGGACACCAAGGGCAATGTCGTCTTCGATTCGGGTTCGGGTCTCGAAGCGATCATCCGATCGATCGTCGGTGAGGAGGAGTGGCTGAGCGATCATGACGGTCGCAGCGACGACAAGGGTCCAGAGCCCGAAGGCGTGGCGGTGGGTGCTCCCTACGGTCGTCCGACGATCTTCGTCGGCCTCGAACGGTCCGGCGGCGTGATGGTGTTCGACGCATCGAACCCGGCGTCACCCGATTTCGTTCAGTGGGCACGCACCGATGACGTCTCGCCCGAGGGCTTGCAGTACGTGCCAGCACACTCGTCGGTCACCGGCAAGCCGCTTCTCGTCGTCTCGTACGAGATCTCGGGGACGACCGTCGTCTTCGAGGTTCGCCGCTAGGTCAGAGGTCGCCGCGGTCGAGGGCAGCGAGTACTTCGGCGGCGCGATCCCGAACGGCATCGAGGTCCGACAACTTGAACGCGGCACGAACCTGTTGAGCAACGCGCGGGTTTCGACCGAAGGTCGCTTCGTGGCGCGCCATGAAGTCCCAGTACAACGTGGTGAACGGACAGGCATCGGCCCCGACCCGTTTCTTGCGGTCGTAGTGGCACCCTTTGCAGTAGTCACTCATCTTGTCGATGTAGGCGCCGCCCGAGGCGTACGGTTTGGTCGCCATGCGACCACCATCAGCGTACTGAGACATGCCGATCACGTTGGGCACCATGACCCATTCGGCACCATCGACGAAGTTCTCCCACATCCAATCGGTCAACTGCTGCGGATCGAGACCAGCGATCAACCCGAGATTGCCGATGACCATGAGCCGCTGGATGTGATGGGCCCACGCGCGATCGTTCACATCGGAGAGAGTCGATCCGACGCATCGCATCTTCGTCCGTGACGCATCGGAGAAGACCGGGGGAAGCGGACGTCGAGCGTCGAGCGCGTTGTTCGTTGCGTACTCGGGCATCCACAGCCAATAGAGACCCCAGACGTATTCGCGCCAACCGATCACCTGACGAATGAACCCTTCCGCCGATTCGATCGGTACCTCACCACGGGAGAACGACGCTTGCACGCCATCGCACACTTCGCGAGGTGTGAGAAGTCCGATGTTGAGATAGGGCGAGAGCAACGAATGCGCGAGATGCCAACTGCCGGTGGTCATGGCGTCCTCGTGCGGGCCGAAATGGGGGAGAAGTCGGGTGATGAAGTGATCGAGGCGACGCACGGCACCAGCGCGAGTGGTGGCCCACAACCCCGATGGCGCTGCACCATGACAGAACGGGGCGACGTCGTCGATGACCGCTCGGTCGATGTCGTCGAGTTCGTCGACCAACGGTGCGGGCCAATGATTCACGCCGTCCTTCGGGGGAGGGAGGCGATTCTCGGCATCGAAGTTCCAGCGACCACCCACGGGAACGCGCCGATCGGTCGGGCCCTCCATCAGATAGTCGAGACGCGTTCGCTGCCACCGATAGAAGTCCTCCATCTTGAACGACGTGCGCCCTGAACTCCAGGACGCGAACTCGTCGTAATGACACAGGAATTGGTCGGAGCGTTCGACTCGGCAACCGAGGCGACGCACGAGAGCGAGACCCCGGTGACTCGCGGGTTCGGTGACGCGGACTGCTGTCGGCGTGAATTCGGCGACGTGATCGAGGAAACCTTGCTCGAGCGAGGTGGCCGATCGATAGTCGACGGTGAAACCGTCGTCTCGCAGTTCGGCTGCGAAGTGGCGCATCGACGACAGGACGAAGTGAGCGCGTTGCACGTGCCATGACTTCGACGTCAGCTTGGCACGACTCTCGACCATGAGAATGCGGTGGGTGGACGGCTCGGCCCGAGGTAGCGCTGCGAGCGTGCGACCGAGCTGGTCACCGAGTACCCAGACGGTCTCCACGCCGTCAATGTAACGTCAGTCGACACCGAAGGATTCGACGAGCATGGTGAGTGACTCCGTCAGGCGAACTTCGGGGAGAAACCGTCCGATGATCGGCACCTCGGTCGGACTCACGAGTTCCACTCGAACGCATACGAGGTCGCCGGATTCGGTCACGTCGGTGACGACGGTCCGGTCGGGCCACGCGCGTTCCACGACCATCGCTGCTGCGACGTGCGGCTCACCGGAGACGGACGCGGCTCGGGTCGCATCACGCGTGACGTGAACGAGATGCAAGCGGTCGACGAGAACCACGAACAGCTGAATCGCCCCCAGGAGCACGACGACGAGAACGGGGACCGTGAGGGCGAATTCGACCGTGGCCTGACCGTGATCGACTCGTGATCTACGGAAGCTGTGACGTGACACTGTCGATCACGCGATCGAAGAGATCGCCGATCTTGCCGCCGCCACCTCCACCGCTGGCCCAAGCGACGACGAGAAGGGCGATCAGCGCGGCAGCGAGGATCACGAGTGCATACTCGGACGTGGCCTGGCCGAGATCGCGGGGAGGGCGGACGCCGGGATATTTCATGGTTCCTCTCAGAAAGACAGATCGAGTTGGGACAAGGTTCCGACGAGTGTGGGAACGATCACGAGAACGAGGAAGGACGGGAGGATGCACACGACCAAGGGAAGCGACAGTTCGATGGTCAACTCCCGCGCTGACCGATCGAGGAGCCGCTGTCGAGCGAGTCGTGCGTCGCGTGAGAGTCGGTCGACGACGGCATCGAGAGGGACACCGAGACGATGCCCGGCATCGAGTGCGTCGACGACCGGCCGAACCGGCGGTCCGATCCGACGCTCGAGAGTTCGTAACGCGTCGGTGAATCGCCCTCCGTCGTGAAGCTCGCGTGCCGATTCTTCGAAAGCAGGTCGGAGGCGGGGGTCGACGTGAGTGGCGGTCACCTGCAGAGCCTCGATCGGCGAGAAACCCGCCCGTAAGGCAGCCGCCACGACGTCGATCGCATCCGGCAGATGGCGTTCGACGATCTGCGCCCGTTGGCGGTGTTTCCTTCGGCGCGCCATTACGACTCCGACCAGGCCGACGAGGATGAGAACGACGAGAGTCATAGTCGGCGCACCAGTCGATTGGTCCAATGTCGGCCGATGAGATTGAACGCGAGTCCGGCCGACAGGCAGGACCAGCCGATCGGACTGGCCACGAGCACCCGTCGAACGGCGTCGTTGTCGAACGAGATCCACACGGCGCAGCCGACAGGGAGCCAGGTGAGCAGCCGAATCGAAGCGATCGCCGTGCTGGCGTGAGTGAGCCGATCCGCCGCAGCGTGGCGTCGCTGTCGCAGTGTTTCCACCAAGGCATCGATGTGGAGCGTCGGCTCACCTCCCACCCGGGCCGCCATCGACAGAACTTGCAAGGTGAGGACGAGATCCGCATCGGGGTGTCGACGGTCGACCTCGGCGTGGAGGTGAGTTTCGATGACGTCGGCGAAGGACGAGCCGGAGTCCACCGCTCGAACGACCGATCGACACCATTCCTGTGCATGGGAACGAGCCGCGATCCGGAAACTCCCGATCAAGGTCGACCCCGACCGCAGGTGTCGAGCGATCGTCTCGGCGACGACGAAAGGATCGGCGGATTCATTGCTCGCTCGCAGCCCGGCGACCCGCTGGCGAATTCGATAGCGCATCGTCATCGCGAAAGGCGCAGGACCTGGTGAACGGTTCGTCGGCCAGTCACATCACGAGTGAGGTGCACGACGACGTGGATCGCCGAACGAACCATGCGGTTGACGGTTCGCGCATCGACGCCGTGCATCGTCCGGTGCACGAGTAGCCCGAGGCGGTTCAGAGCATCATCGGCACTGTTGGCGTGCACGGTGGCCAAGGAACCGAGATGTCCGGTGTTGAGCGCGTTCACCAGGGTCACCGCTTCTGATCCACGAACCTCACCCACGATCAGTCGATCCGGTCGAAGGCGAAGCGATGCTCGAAGGAGATCGTCGAGGTCGATACCACCACGTTCATCAGCGGTGGGAGGGCGTGTTTCCAGCCGGACGAGGTGGGGGTGGTGGGCGACGATCTCGTGAACGTCTTCGAGAACGATGACCCGTTCGGTCGTGGGAATCTCGCCGATCAGAGCTCCGATCAAGGTGGTCTTGCCGCTCCCCGTCGCCCCACTCACCAAGACGTTGAGTCGCTGATGCACCAGGTCGACGAGTTCGTCGGCACTCACGGCGGCCGAGGCGAAGTCGGCCGAACTGAATCGGCGATGTCGAAGAAGACGAAAGGCGACACAGGTGCCGTGAACGGCGATGGGGGCGACGACGGCCGACACACGGGTTCCGTCGCGAAGTCGGGCGTCGACGACTGGATGAAGGCGATCGAGTCGTCGACCGAGTGGGGCGAGGATTCGTTCGAGTTCGACATCGATCTCCCCGGGGGGAAGCGATCCGACTCTGGTCAAGGTGCCGTGGCGCTCGCACCACAATTCGGTGCCGTCGTTGACGAGAACATCGGTGACGTCGGGATCGTCGAGGAGTGACTTCAACGTGGCGGTCGACATCATCGAGGATCGGCGCGGTGGTGAATGATCGGAGTGAGAGCCCGTGACAGGCCGGCCGGCAGGCGAGATCGCAGGACACCGGCATCGACCACGCGACTCACCTCGGCGGTCATGTGCACCTCGGCTGCGATCGGCATGTTGCAGACGCTCGCCACGTCCCGTGTGGTGAGCACTCGGTCGGGAGGTCGAACGAGCACGAGTCCATCCCAATGTTCGGTGGCCGAGACCACGTGTCGTAAACCGATGTAGCACGGTCGCATGACGAGAAGTCGCCGATCGGCGAGCGCGTCGAGATGAGCCGACGTGTCGAGAAGTCCGGCGTCGACGACGATGTGCGCCCGCGTTCGGAGGTCGTCGAGTGCGAGGGCCAACGGAGCCATCCAATCCGCACCCGTGGGAGTCGTGGTGTCACCGAACGGGATCAGTCGTAAGGCGCCGTCGACGGTGACGGCGAGGTCGCTCAGTCGACGGTCGGGTTCGGTGATCCAGTTGCCGATTCCCTCGGCAAGGGCTGGTAGGCCGAGGATGTCGGGTTGATCACCGCCACCGATGTCGACCAGGTAGGTCGGACACCCGGCGTCGCGGGCCAGAAGGAGTGACAGAGCGGCACTGGTCACCGACGTGCCGACACCGCCTTTGACTGATGAACAGATGACGAACACGACTCACCCCGCGGAGACTTCGACGCGGGAAGTCGGCTCAACGACGTCAGTGTGGGATCGTGCCACACCGAGTGGCGATCAGTGTCGTGAGATCAGGAGGACTGGAGCTTCTTGGCTGCGACGGCAGCCATGCCCACCACAGCGAGAAGAAGAAGGAGTTTCTTCATGGGGGTGAGGCTAGCGGTGGTTCCCGTTACCCTCGGAGTCGGAGGTGTCCGAGTGCCTGGTGGACTCCGCCGCCTTCAAAGCGGTTGGAACGGGAGATCCCCGTTCGGCGGGTTCGATTCCCGTCCACCTCCGCCAACGCCGAAGGCGTTGCACGACGTGCCGGCGAATCGGGAGGAGCGAAGCGACGGATCCCGTCCACCTCCGCCAACGCCGAAGGCGTTGCACGACGTGCCGGCGAATCGGGAGGAGCGAAGCGACGGATCCCGTCCACCTCCGCCAACGCCGTTGCGATGGATCAGACGGCGAGGAGGTCGCGTGCGCCGGTGTCGGACGACGGGTGACGCAACTTCGACATCGCACGCGCCTCGATCTGACGAATGCGCTCACGAGTGAGGTTGAAGTGTTCGCCGACTTCTTCGAGGGTGCGCGGTTCGCCGCGGTCGAGTCCGAAACGAAGCTTCAGGATCTCGCGCTCACGCTCGTCGAGGGGGGCCAACAGTCGCTGGATCTCTTCGGGCAGCAACGCGGTGGCCGCGACCTCGAAGGGACTCTCAGCCGAACGGTCCTCGACCACGTCACCGAGTTCGGCGTCACCGTCTTCGCGAAGCGGCTCGCTGAGTGACAACGGTTCGGCGGCGAAGCGCAACGCTTCGGTCACCTTGTCTTCGGGCATCTCGACTTCTTCGGCCAGTTCGCGCAGTGTCGGCTGACGACCGAACTTGAGCTCGAGGCGTGAGCGAGCCTTCTGCAGTCGGGCGAGTGTGTCGCCCGCGTGAACTGGCAGACGGATGGTACGACCGGTGTTGGCGATGCCGCGAGTGATCGCCTGACGAATCCACCATGTGGCGTACGTGGAGAACTTGAAGCCTTTGCGCCAGTCGAACTTCTCGACGGCGTGCATCAAACCGAGGTTGCCTTCTTGAATCAGGTCGAGAAGCGGCAGACCGGAGGCTTGGTACTTCTTGGCGATCGACACCACGAGTCGCAAGTTGGATTGAACGAACTGACGCTCGGCGACTTCGCCATCACGAGAGAGATTGCGAAGCTCGCGCTTCTTGGCCGGGGTGAGTCCTTTGCCGTCGTTCGCGCTGAGTTCGTCGCGCGCCACCTTGCCGGCTTCGATCTGCTTCGCGAGTCGAACTTCGTCGTCCTTCGTCAGCAGTGTGTACTGCCCGATGTCGGAGA